>PVMK01154581.1_pt1 | contig 73177 bp, 68 predicted proteins | sample 1853481 | NCBI WGS metagenome assembly PVMK01 (sample SAMN08533507, study PRJNA380276) | Marine sediment metagenome, whole genome shotgun sequencing project.
ATTAGCGACGCTAGCATCACCGCGAAAAATAACGTTGCGGTGCATGTTGTTGCCGCCCAGCGCAGTCCACTCGTAGCCGATCAGCGCTGTGAAACGCCCCGGCTCGTTGTAACGGTCAGCAAGGGCGGTGTAGGCGTTCCAGGCATGTTTAACCAATTGATCGCTGGCGATCGGCGCATCGGGTTCAGACAAAGATGCAACGATTTCCATAGCTGCTGCAAATACCTGGTCCTTGTCTCCCGTAGAAAGCATGTCATACCAGCGACGACCTTTCTCTGTGGCAAGGATTTCGGGGTCACCTTTGAGAAGCTGTGGCATGAGCCCATACATCTCTGCGTGGTCTGTGATAACCAGGAAATCCAGCGGCCGCCCAAGCTTCGCTCGCAGGCCATGAGTCGTGGCTATTTCTTCGCCGCGGGCGAAGCGGAAGGCGTCCTCCTGGCCAATCCGGTTCATGGTGCCGGCATCCACCGAAATAGCAGTATGCAGATGCGTATCCCCCCAGAAAACCTGCGTCGGATACTCACGGCCAGCGTACGGTGAAAACTCGGGATTAATCATTCTGTCGGCAACCGCATCCCTGCTGGGAATCTGATCTTGCGCGCAGACAATCGGAGCCAGAGCAAGGTTTACGGCTATGACAGAAGCCCCGAGGCCGACAAAAACTTTGACTTTTGCACCAATCATGCGTGGGCACCTCCTCGTTTCTTGTTGTGATTGCGGGGATGTTAGGTGTATATAAATGCGCTCAGACAACTCTGACATTACCATGCCAAATCTTGGCCATTAAAACACATGGTGCCACTGGAAAGAATTCAGGCAGGGCACTTATCGCTCGGGTCTGAATGGCCGCGCTGGGTTGCGGATTCAACCCGTCACAGCCGCCTGTTAGTGTTGGCTATCAGCGCGGTCCGCTTCGGAGTGGTAAGCAGTCGCTCAAATCCTAAGGATTGGTCCTCAGCCAAGGGCAACTCGCGGCCAGTTGCGGAAGTTCGTAGATTGGGCGTCGATTGCGCGCTGCCCGGTACAATACTCAGATGCCATGGCCGGCAACGGTCAGCGTAAAGACAAGGCCCACGCCCAGCCCATAGCAAGTATGGGCAATGGCCGGAGCCATGAGAGGCCTCATTCCCTTCGGTGCCCTGACCCCGAAGAAACCCCAGCCAAATCCAGGAAAATTGGTGAACCATGGCAGGACTGCTGTTGCCAGCCCCCATAAAAGACCAGGAACCAGGTGATTTCCCGGCATGGGCACATTTAGGACGAGATAAAGCAACGGATAAGTCAATGCCACAACAGCGCCAAGAGCGTAATGAAAAATCCAGCCGACAGACACTTCATTTTTTACAGGGCTGGATTCAAGTATATTCTTATGCACGAAATGCCCGTTGAGCATCCCCAGGGCCCACCGACCGAGGGCTCGTGGCCCGCCACAAGCGGCGCCCGTCGTGAAGTTCGCTCGGTCCATGAACTTATCCGCTACGTCCATAAACACGGTTCCGACGATGCCGCCTACTATCGACCAGAATAGCAATTCCACAAGACACCCTCCTAGCTAACAGTCTGCCTCCGAAGGCTGCGTCTCAGCCCTATTCTCGCATATTTAGCTCTAACCGAGTGTCGGGTTAGGGACGACAGCGGCATATTGCAAGGCGGCAACTGCTTCGTCTGCTATCCGCTCGTAACCAGCCGTCTCGGCCAGGTTTTTCGATGTTTCGGATATTACGGCTGCTCTTGCGCCAACAGCAGACCAATTAATACGTGGAAAATCGTGCTGCCATTCGGCGGGAGACAGCCTCGGCCATTAGCGGACGTCGAGGGTTACTTTTTTATTTGCTACCTACGGATCCGGAGCGCCAGGATCTTCTTCAATCGATGCTTCGTGATCTTCTAAAACTTGGTACAAGGGAAAATCTACCCAGGTGTCGTTGAGATAGTTGAGTTCGGGTACCTCTTCTTTTGGGTCTACGAGCAGATTGTAGATTGTTGGATAAGCCAGTGTTCTGACCGCATACGGACTGTGTTCATCCATTTGCTTGAGAAGCAATTTCCAATTGCGCCATTTCAATCCAAATAGCTCGTTGCCGATGTAAATCATGACGGACTCGCGCGCGGATTTCTCCGACTTTCCGATCAGGAAATCAGATTGGTCGACACCATCCATTATTCGATCTTTCGGGACCTCGCCTCCTGTGAATTTTGCCAATGTGGCAAACAAATCTATGGCGTGGACAATTTCGTTTGATACTTGCTTTGCCGGGATTTTCCCGGGCCAGCGGATTAGAAAAGGGACGCGTAAGGAACCTTCATAGGGAGAAAACATTCCTCCTCGCCAGGGGCCGGTGAATCCAAACGATCTCGGCAGGCCTTCGCGGCCATTGTCCGATGTAAAAATAAAGATGGTGTTTTCCTTTAACCCCAGCTTGTCGATCGTATCCAGTAGCTCCCCCACATAGGCATCCGTCTGTGCCAAAACGTCAGCAAAACTTCCGTTTCCAGTCTTGCCGTAGTAGTCAGGGTGAGGGTCGACCGGCTCGTGGGTTTGCGTATAGGGGAGATAGGCAAAAAATGGCTGATCGGCACTGGCCTTGCGTTTGATGAAATCGATGGCCTGGTCGGTGATCTCGCGATCGATCGTCCTGCGCTTGGCGCGGCCATACACTTCTAATTCCTTGGGCTTTTGCCCTCGCTTCGCCGACATGACGTGGGTGAACACGGCATTTGGGTGGCTGTCAGGCGTGAAGCTGTTGCTATCTGGCCAGAAAGCCCGGTCTGATGATCTGGGAATTCCGATCCATTCATCGAAACCCTGGTCCGTGGGGTAACGTCCCTCCGTGTCGCCCAAATGCCATTTTCCGAAGATGCCTGTCGCGTAACCGGAATCTGACAGCATCTCGGCCAATGTAATCTCCCACTTGGTAATCCCATACCACACACCTCGAGGCGGGCCGTCTTGCCGTTGTCGGGTACGAATCCCATAACGACCGGTCATCAACGCTGCTCGTGACGGTGTGCACTCCGGTTCAACGTTGTAGTTGGTCAGCTGGAAGCCTTCCGCCGCAATGCTATCGATATTGGGTGTTGGCGCCCCCCGCAATACACCGCCGCCGTAAACGCCTACTTCGCCGTAACCAAAATTGTCCATAAGAACCAGGACAATATTGGGTTTGTTATCACTTCCAGGAGCAGCTACAGCCAGTGGAACCGACGCAATAAGGACTAACAGGAATGCGGGGATTCTCACGGTTTGAATGCACTCGGACATCGTGGTCTCCATTGAGACTGCTTTCGTATGTTAGTTTCGCTGAAGCTCACTAGACATCATGTATTGACCTGTCCTCCTCAATTGTGGCTCTGAGCCAAAGTTGTTCCAACCTCAGCTTAATCCACGTCTTTTGAGGTCGGGCAGGTCAATACATGATGTCTAGACAGCTTTGTCGACTAACAATATCCCATCGCTAATTTGTGCTCAAATAATTTGGCTGGTCAAGCAACGAAGCGCATGAATCATTATTGACGTATTTCAGTGGATGATCGCGAATGTTGGCTATGGGTCTACAAGGGAAGTCCACTGCCTGAATGGCCTGGCGGCTGCTCTACACTCCAAACCAGCCCCACAGAACAGGATTTTGATTGGCCGAATTGACCTGCAGCTATCGCGTAATCACCAGTCGGAGGAATCGCCAGAAAATCGCCCCTGCCACAGGCGGGAGTCGAACCCCAGCAGTCGACCGTACCCGTGCAATTAACGGTCAGTGTCAGCCAGCCCGCCATCCTGTTGCGCCAAATTGGAGTAAGGTACTCTGGTTTTGGCGCTCATCCCGTCGGCCGCGCTTGTAGCGAGCCAGCAATAAAGCCGCCGAGACAGGGCACCATGCAAGACACAAGGTCTCAATACACCGCTGAAGAGGAGCTTGTCCACGCGGTCAGCCACGGCGTCGGCGTGATGCTGAGCATCGCCGGCCTGGTGTGGATGCTCTATCTCTCGATCGGGACTTCCGATCCATGGCGGATCATCGCCAGCGGCGTCTACGGCGCCAGCCTGATCGGTCTGTTTCTGGCCTCGACGCTGTACCATGCGTTTCACGCCTCGCCCCGGAAACATTTGCTCAAGCTGTTCGATCATTGTGCGATTTATCTTCTCGTTGCGGGCACCTACACACCTTTCCTGCTCGTGGCGATGCGAACCGACACCGGTTGGTGGCTATTTGGGGCCATCTGGTCATTGGCGGCGGCCGGGGTTCTGACCAAGCTCCGGTTTCGGCATCGCTATCCATGGTTGTCGCTCACCGGTTATCTCCTCATGGGATGGCTCGTGGTGGTCGCGTTGCCGCAGCTGGCGGAAGCCATTGGCGCCAACGGCATGATCTGGCTGGTTGCGGGAGGTGTCAGCTACACGGTGGGTGCCCTGTTCTACATGGCGAAGCGACTGCCGTTCCATCACGCAATCTGGCATCTCTTCGTGCTCGCCGGTGGCGTCTGCCATTTCCTCGCCGTCGTCTGGTACGTGCTCCCGGTGCGTGAAATTCTCCCGAGCAGCAGTTAGTCGATGCAATACGAATTATCCGGCCTTAGCCTTGGGACGAAATCACCTCTGACGGCGCCGGGTCGTCGACGGGTACATTTAATCTATGGGCAGTTGGCCGGTTTTTCGAACGGTCCGCAACGTAAAACTCGAATTAAGCCGAGCAACACCCGGTAAACGGGTCAGGTGTTGGCGGTGGATGCGTTCGAAATCATCCACGTTGGAAACGACGAGCCGCAACAGGTAGTCGTACTCGCCGGTCATCAGATAACACTCCATGACCTCCGGCATGCCCTGGATAGCTTCTTCGAATGCGCTGAGATCAGCCAGGTCTGAATGCTCCAGGGTGATATTCACGTAGACGTTGCCGGGTAGACCTAGTTTCTGCTGATCGAGCACCGCTGCGTAACCGCTGATCAGCCCGCTCTTTTCGAGCACGCGGACCCGTCTCAGGCAAGCCGACTCCGACAAATTGACGCGCTCGGCCAACTCTACGTTACTGATGCGACCCTCCTGCTGCAGGATTCTGAGGATGGCGCGATCAAATTGATTAATCATGATTAGCACAATTATACGTTAGGAATATTGTAAAAACAGACAGAATCAGTCATTTTTACATGCATAATGCGCAAATTAGCAATATTTCACCCCGAATTATTGGCTATGCTGGAGCATATCGAGACGCAGCCTCGGCCTCGGCCGAAAGGAAGCAGACATGAAGATCGGTGTTCCCAGGGAAATCAAGGTCCACGAGTATCGGGTAGGTTTGGTGCCCGCCAGTGTTCGCGAACTGATCGCGGCAGGTCATGAAGTTCTGGTCGAAACGACGGCCGGGGCTGGAATCGGTATCACGAATGCCGATTATGAGGCAGTCGGTGCAAAGATTGTCGATACGGCCGAAGCTGTTTTTGCACAAGCGCAGCTGATCGTCAAAGTCAAAGAACCGCAGCTTGCCGAGTGTGCCATGTTGCGTCCCGGGCAATTGCTGTTTACTTATCTGCATCTGGCTGCTGATCTGGCTCAGGCTGATGCGCTCTGTAAATCCGGCGCCACGGCGATTGCGTATGAGACGGTTACCGCGGACGACGGGTCCCTGCCGTTGTTGACACCGATGAGTGAAGTCGCCGGACGGATGTCGATTCAGGTCGGCGCAGCCTGTCTGGAGAAAGAAAACGGCGGTGCCGGCGTATTGCTCGGTGGCGTTCCGGGTGTCGAACCAGGAAAGGTCGTGATTCTGGGTGGTGGCGTTGCCGGAACCAACGCGGCAGAAATGGCTGTCGGCTTGCAGGCGGACGTTACGATAGTCGATTTATCGGTCGCGCGACTGCGACAGCTGGCGACACAGTTCGGCAATGCTGTGAAGACCGTTTATTCAACGGAAGAAAGTGTCGAAGCATTAGTAACGACGGCCGACCTCGTTATCGGCTCCGTATTGATTCCGGGCGCAGCGGCGCCGAAGCTGGTGACACGAGAAATGATTCGCAACATGAAGCCAGGGTCTGCACTGGTGGACATCTCTATTGACCAGGGTGGATGTTTCGAAACCAGCCGGCCGACAACGCATGCCGATCCTACCTATATAGTCGATGAGGTGGTTCATTATTGTGTGACGAATATGCCGGGCGCCGTGGCGCGTACCTCGACGTTTGCGCTGAATAACGTCACCCTGCCGTTCATCAAGGTGCTTGCCAATAAAGGCTATGATCTGGCGATCAGGGAAAATCCGCATCTTGCAAACGGTGTCAATGTGCACCAGGGCAAGATCATGCACGAAGCCGTTGCCCATGAGTTATTGGCCGCATAGCGGCGAACTGTAAATCTACGCCGGCCGGAATTAACTTGATTGATAAGTCTGGCAGGCTTCGCCAAAGGCCTGGAAAATTGACAGTGATACCTCGTTGTCCTGAACCATCCATTCCGGGTGCCACTGGATGCCGAGAGTGAATCCCGGCGCATCTCTGACCACGAATGCTTCTACCAGACCGTCATCAGCAGTGGCTTCGACGTCGAGACCCTCGGCGAGCCGATCGACGGCCTGTGAATGCAGTGAATTTACCACCGTGCTTTGCTTATGGGTTATTTCCGCAAGCAGACCGCCGGACACGAAGTTTACTTCGTGTGATGGTCCATACTGAGCATCGAGCGAATCATCGGAGTTTTCTTTGTGGTGGCGATAACCGGGCACTTCGTGAATGTGCTGATGAAGCGTTCCGCCGCAAGCGACATTCATCTCCTGAAAGCCCCGGCAGACCGCGAATAATGGAATTCCGGCACGGATCGCAGCGGGAATCAGCGGCAACGCCACATCGTCCCGCTCCGGATCGAGCCAGGTTCCGGGCCGGATGGCTTCGCCACCGTACTGCTCGGGTGCAACATTCGACGGGCTTCCGGGCAGAAACAGGCCGTCCAGGCGATCCAGGATATCGAGTGCATCGAAGCCATCGGAAAGTGACGGCATCGCAACCGGGTACACGCCGGCGCCAACGATCAGGGCCTGCAGATATTTCTCACCAACCATATGGAAATGGTGGTTTTTGACCAGGCGTCGATCAGAGACGACGCCGATTAAAGGTTTCTTCCGCTGCATGATCGAGCATACGTTGCCAGACCTTTTGACCCAATGCCAGAGGAGAGCCGTGCATAAACGGTCCGGGAGCCGACCGTCGTATATTTATTGTTAAGATTTTCTGATCAGGTTAACTTACTTCAGCATACACAAATAACTTCCTCCAGGACATCGAACTATGGCCGCCACGCAAAATCTCGAGCCTTACTGGATGCCGTTCACCGGCAACCGGTATTTCAAGTCCCATCCGATGATGATGGCCAGCGCCGAAGGCATGTACTACACGACGACGGAGGGCCATAAAATACTGGATGGTATTTCAGGTCTATGGTGCTGCAATGCCGGCCATTGCCATCCGAAAATCGTAACAGCAATACAGAAACAGGCTGCCAGCCTGGATTACGCCACGGCTTTTCAAATGGGGCATCCGGGCGTTTTCGAATTGGCGGAGCAATTGACCGACATGGCGCCGGGTAATCTCGATTACGCTTTTTTTGCCAATTCGGGTTCCGAGGCCGTGGATACTGCCTTGAAAATTGCCCTGGCCTATCACCGCGTTAAAGGCGAGGGGCAACGCACGCGCCTGATCGGCCGCGAGAAGGGTTACCACGGGGTCGGCTTCGGCGGCATATCGGTTGGCGGCATGTCACCGAACCGGAAAATGTACGCCAGTACGCTCCTGCCCGGTGTCGATCATCTGCCGCATACGCACAACTTGTCTAAAAATGCATACAGCCGGGGGCAGCCCGACTGGGGCGCGCATCTGGCCGACGAACTGGAAAATATCATCGCCCTGCACGATGCCTCAACGATCGCGGCCGTGATCGTCGAACCGGTGGCCGGATCGGCCGGCGTGCTGGTGCCGCCCCGGGGCTACCTGCAGCGACTCAGGAAGATCTGCGATCGGCACGGTATTTTGCTGATTTTTGACGAGGTCATTACCGCATTCGGGCGAACCGGATCGAGTTTCGGCGCCGAAACATTTGGCGTGCAACCGGATCTGATTACGGTTGCCAAGGGACTGACGAATGGCGCCGTGCCGATGGGCGCTGTCCTGGTTGACAAGGATATTTATGCGGCGTTCATGACCGGTCCTGAGCAAGCCGTTGAGTTTTTCCACGGTTACACGTATTCGGGTCATCCGCTTGCCGCGGCAGCGGCACTTGCCAGCATAGACATCTACCGGGAGGAAGGTTTATTCGAACGGGCGAGTGAAATGGCTCCCGTATTCGAAAACGCGGTGCATTCGTTGAAGGGCGCTGCCAATGTCGTCGATATTCGTAACATCGGAATGATGGCGGCGATCGAACTCGAGCCGCGTGCAGATGGGCCTGCATTGCGTGCCCTGGACGCATTTCGTCGTTGTTTCGATGCCGGGGTGCTGGTCAGGACGACCGGTGACACGATTGCGTTGACGCCGCCGTTGATTATCGATGAGCCGCAAATCGATCAGATTGTCACGACCATCGGCCAGGCCCTGCGGTCGATCGATTAATATAGGCGGCAATATGAAGCACAGCAGGCAAATTTCTCACTGGATAAACGGCCAGGCCGAACCGGGTACGGCTACGCGACACGGACCCGTTTTCGATCCGGCGACTGGCGAGCAGGCGGCCAGCGTGCCGATGGCCAACGGCGCGGATGTGGATGCTGCCCTTGCCGCGGCCAGTGCTGCATTTCCGGGCTGGGCGGCCACGCCCGCGGTAAGACGGGCGCGCGTGATGTTCCGTTTCAAGGAGCTGATTGAACAACACCGCGCGGAGATTGCCGGTTTGATAACCGCTGAACACGGCAAAGTGCTCAGCGATGCTGACGGCTCACTGCAGCGCGGGCTTGAAGTCGTGGAATTCGCCTGTGGTATCCCACACTTATTAAAGGGTGAATTCAGCAGTGACCTTGGACGCGGAGTGGATTGTCATTCCATGCGCGAGCCACTCGGCGTGTGTGCGGGTATCAGCCCGTTTAATTTTCCGGCAATGGTGCCGATGTGGATGTTTCCGCTGGCGATTGCCTGTGGTAACACGTTTATCATGAAACCATCCGAAAAGGATCCATCCTGCGCGGTACGCCTGGCTGAGTTGCTGCATGAAGCGGGATTGCCGCCCGGTGTCCTGAATGTCGTCCACGGTGACAAGGAGGCCGTCGATGCCTTGTTGCACGATGAGCGTGTCAGGGCCATCAGTTTTGTCGGCTCGACACCGGTCGCTGAATACGTATATCGTCAGGCGGCGGAGCAGGGGATGCGCGCCCAATCGCTGGGCGGGGCGAAAAATCACATGGTGATTCTGCCGGATGCCGACATCGAGCAGGCCGCGGATGCCCTGATCGGCGCCGCCTACGGCTCAGCCGGCGAGCGCTGCATGGCCATCTCCGTGGCGGTCGCTGTTGGTGACGCCGGCGATCGCTTGCGCGAAGCCCTATTGCCAAGAATTGCTTCAATAAAAGTGGGTCCCGGTGACCAGCCCGATTCCGAAATGGGCCCGCTGATCACGCGTGAGCACCTGCATAAGGTGAACTCATATATCGAGACGGGGCAGGCGGAGGGGGCTGACCTCGTGGTCGACGGCCGTGAGTTGCAGGATGCCGGCTGGGGAGATGGTTTTTTCCTCGGGCCGACTTTATTCGACCATGCATCGACGCAGATGAAAATTTACCAGGATGAAATTTTCGGGCCGGTATTGACGATGTTGCGTGCCGAACATCTCGATGACGCTCTGGGTATCGTGAACGGGCATGAATATGCAAACGGTGCCGCGATATTTACCCGCAGCGGGAAGGCGGCGCGTGAGTTCAGCAGGCAGGTTACGGCCGGCATGGTCGGAGTCAATATCCCAATTCCCGTGCCGATGGCGTTTTATAGTTTCGGTGGCAACAAGCGCTCGATATTCGGTGACAGCAACGTACACGGCGCCGAAGGTGTGCGGTTTTATACCCGCATGAAAACGATTACGTCGCGCTGGCCCGAAGGCTTGCCGGGCGAGTCGGGTGGGCTGGATATGCCGACCCTGGGGTGATGATGACTACGCTACAAGAATATCTTCTCGAATACAGTGAGAGTCACACGCACCCGATCAACAGGGGAATTCACTGGGTCGCGGTTCCGGTCATTTTGTTTTGCGTGGTCGGTCTGCTCTGGATAATTCCGACGCCAACGACCTGGCAAGCCTATTGGGGCCTGAATTTCGGTTCGATCGCGATGCTTGCTTCATTGCTTTATTATTTTCGATTGAGCCTGCAATACGCGCTAGGCATGCTCGTTGTATTCGCCTTGATTATCGGCGCCCTCAGGCTAATGGAATCAGCACAGCTGCCAATGGTTTCGATTTTGACCATGGCGTTCATCGTGGCCTGGGTCTTCCAATTCATCGGCCATCAGATCGAAGGCAAAAGACCTTCTTTTTTCAAGGACGTCCAGTTTCTACTGATCGGTCCGCTGTGGTTGTTGGATAAAACTTTTTCGACCCGCGAAAAATAAATATCTTTTTTAGAAGGATTACCTGTTCACCGACAAAACCATTGCGCACGAATAGCCTCTGTCTGCTGCAACCTTAGCTGGTATCACCTGGATTTATTACGTCGGTTTTGATGCGTACAGGCACAAAAACTCGGCAGCCAGGGTAGCGCCGGCCAGCGCCGTAATTTCGCCAACATCGTAAGCCGGCGCGACTTCCGTCAGATCCATGCCGACCAGGTTGATGCCGGCAATGCCGCGAATGATTTCCAGTGCCTGGTGCGTTGACAGGCCGCCACAGACGGGCGTGCCGGTGCCCGGGGCAAAACACGGGTCGAGACAATCGATGTCGAAGGTCAGGTAGGCCTGATTATTGCCAACGATACGCTGAATTTCCTCGGCGACCGCCGTCGGCCCATTGCTGTGTACCCAACGGGCATCGAGCACATTGAAACCGAGTGTATCGTCGTTGGTCGTACGCAGGCCGATTTGCACCGAGCGCTGGTCATCGATCAACCCTTCTTTCACTGCGTGATAAAACATCGTGCCATGGTCCACGCGTTTTGATTCATCGGCCCAGGTATCGGAATGGGCGTCAAAATGAATCAGTGATAATTTTCCGGAACGCCTGGCATGGCTTTTTAAAATTGGGTAGGTCACGTAGTGATCACCACCAAATACGAGCGTGGCGGCACCGGCCTGCAAGATAGCGTCGATATGTTTCTCGATAGTTGGTGTCACGGACTCCGGATTGCCGAAATCAAATTGACAGTCGCCATAATCGATTACCGACAGCCGGTCCAGCGGATCGAAATCCCACGGCCAGGGCCGCGACCAGCTGATGATCGTACTGGCTGCCCGAATCGCACGGGGACCAAAGCGGGCACCGGGACGATTAGTGGTCGCCGTGTCGAGCGGAATTCCAGTCACCGCCACGTCAACGCCTTCGAGATCCCGGGTGTATTTGCGGCGCATGAAACTGAGCGCGCCCCCATAGCTTGGCGCGTGCTCGACCGTTCCTCGCAGGCCCTTCCCGCTGAAGGCGTTGTCCCAATCTTTCGTGTCAGTCATGGTCGATCCATTTCTCGAGAATCATGCCAGCGATTCGGCGGTCAGGTCGAGACAACGCCTGGCCTTGTCGACCAACTCATCGATGTGCTGTTTTTCCATGATCAACGGTGGCGCGACGATCATGGCATCGCCGACAGCGCGCATCACGAGACCATTATCGAAACAGAAGTCGCGACAGCGTGCCCCGGCCTTGTCCTGTTTCGCGAAGCGCTCGCGACCGGATTTGTTTTTGACGATTTCAATGGCGCCCATAAGCCCCAGACTGCGCGCCTCGCCGACGATCGGGTGATCGGCAAGGCTGGACCACTGTCGGTAAAAGTACGGTGCGGTTTCCTGTTTCACGCGCTCAATAATATTCTCCGCACGCAGGATCTTGATATTCGCAATGGCCACGGCACAGGCGGCAGGGTGTCCCGAATAAGTGAACCCGTGTGCGAATTCTCCCCCGTCGCTGATGATGACCTCGGCAATTCGATCACCGACGAGCACGCCGCCGAGTGGCAGGTAGCCGGAGGTGACGCCTTTTGCGAATGACATCAGATCCGGTTCGATGCCGAAATGAGTTGAACCGAACCATTCCCCGAGACGGCCGAATCCGGTAATAACTTCATCCGCCACCAGCAGGATATTGTTTTCCGTACAGATACGTTGTATTTCCGGCCAGTAAGTATCCGGTGGAATGATGACCCCGCCGGCGCCCTGCACCGGCTCACCGATAAACGCCGCGACCTTATCCTTGCCCAGTTCGCGTATTTTTTCCTCGAGCAACCGGGCTTGTTGCAAGCCGAATTCATCCGGTGACAGCGTTCCACCCAGACCATAGTAGTAAGGTTGCTCGATGTGCACGATGCCGGGAATCGGTAAACCGCCCTGGGCATGCATCTCGGCCATACCTCCGAGACTGGCTGCGGCGACCGTGCTGCCGTGGTATGCGTTCTTGCGGCTGACAATGATTTGCTTGTCCGGATAACCCAGCAGGTCCCAATAGCGACGCACCAGCCGCAGGATCGTGTCATTGGCTTCCGAACCCGAGCCGGTAAAAAAAGTATGACTGAACTGATCCGGACTGACCTTGCCCAATAGCTCGGACAGTTCTATCGCGGGTGGGTGGGCAGTCTGAAAAAAACTGTTGTAGTAAGGCAGTTCCTGCATCTGGCGGTAAGCAGCTTCGACCAGTTCTTTGCGGCTATAACCGAGGTTAACGCACCAGAGGCCCGACATCGCATCGAGAATCTGGTTGCCGTCAGAGTCCCAGATATACACACCATCGGCACGGGTTATGATGCGACTGCCTTTCTTCCCCAGTTCCTTGTAATCGGTGAACGGGTGCAGGTAATGGCGACGATCGCGAGACTGCCACGCACCAGTTGTTTTATGTTGTGATGCACTCATGATTCACCTCCGTCTGACCGGCGAATCATCAGGCCGGAGACGCGCGTTCCCAGAGTACCTTCGACCCTGGTTCATCGATTAACTAATTGCTAACTATAATAGGTGATTGCAGGAATAAACAGACGAATCCACGGGCTTATTTGAGGGTGACACTGATCAGTGGCATGGTCGGGCCCGCGGCAACCGGGAAGCGTGAGAATCGAAATGTCTGAACAGCGCGTGTATCAGTGCGTCGGAACTATTGTCGAAAGATGTCGCCGTTGGGTGACTCACGCTGAATTTCTTCGCCAGCGTCGTGCCGAGGTAGGCGTTCAGCCGGAGGCAGTCTCGTCGGTCGGCGCGACGCGGCTGATGACGAAAAACAGTGCGCTCAGGGCCGCCGCACTGATCATGAGTCCCAGCCACCACGGCATCCCGTATCCCACGGGGATGGTTCCGACGAGTAGCGCAACCGTGCCGACCACGAGCGCGTACGGCATTTGTGTCGTGACATGATCGATGTGATTGCAACGCGATGACATTGACGACAATATCGTCGTATCCGAAATCGGCGAGCAATGGTCCCCCCAGACGGCGCCGCTGAGAACACTGGCAATCGCCGAATACATGATGTGATAGTGGGCAGGATCCGCCGCGGAATTTGCTTCGAGGATCGCCCAGGTCAGCGGCACGACCACCGGAACCAGAATTCCCATGGCGCCCCAGCTGGTGCCGGTCGAGAATGCGGTCAGGGCGGCGATCAGAAATACACTGAACGGCACCAGGCCTATCGGTATCGCGTCACCGAGGATCGATACGAGAAAATCGGCCGTGTGCAGGATTTCAGTCAGCGAAGCCAGCGCCCAGGCCAGCACCAGAACGATCATCGCCAGAAACATCATTTTCATTCCGGCGTACCAGGCCATCACGGTTTGTTCGAGCGTCAAAATACCCTGTGCCATAGTTAACGCACCAGCCACCATGACGGCGACCAGCGATGACCACATCAGCGCCTTGTAGGGATCAGCGCTGCCGATAATGTCCAGAAATGTTTCGCCTTCGCCGGTTGCATACAGTCCGAGAGCGACACCGACGATTAATACAACAACCGGAATGATTCCGTTCAGTGCTCTGCATGGCACTGATTCGTCGGGGTGCAAATCCCTCGCTTCGGACATTTCAATGTGCTCGCTGTCAGCTGCAGCTATCTGCCCGGCGCGGGCCCGTTCTTCGGCTTTGGCCATCGGGGCCGAAATCCCGGTTGCTCGCCGCAATCAGGTATACAAATAACAGCATCAATAGCGGGTAAAAACTGTAGCCGATGGTTTTAATGTACACGAAATAGGCTGGCTCATTGAACGCTGTCAGGTTGCTGAGCGCCGCATCGATCAGCCCGACCTCGTAGCCGACCCAGGTGGTAATCAGTGCAATACAGGCGATAGGCGCTGCAGTCGCATCGACCAGAAAGGCGAGTTTCTCGCGTGATATCTGCAGACGATCGGTGACCGGCCGCATTGCATTACCGACGACCAGCGTGTTGCTGTAATCATCGAAAAACAACACCGTGCCAAGACCCGCCGTGGCTAATTGACCCTGGCGTGGTGTCTTTGCCCAGCGGACGGCATACGCCACGACCCCTTCCATGCCGCCATTCTTGAAGATAATGCCGACCATTCCGCCGATCATCAGCGAAAACATAATGATGGCCGCATGATCCGGATCGGCAAGCGAGTTGCGCACATGATCATCGAACACGGTCAAAAGGCTCGATCCAAGTCCGCTGAGTGACAAGCCCGTCAGCAGCCAGGCGCCGGCCCAGGCGCCGAGAAACAATGCCGGAATCACACTGCGCAGAAACAGGGCAACCAGAATTCCGAGCATTGGCGGTAAGATCGACAGCCAGGCGGCCATGGACCGCAGTTCGGTTTGCGCGACAGCCGCCTCGCCGTGCATCAGCCGCACGGGCAAGAGACCCGTGTCAGCAACCGTTACGCCGTGGAACACGAGGGTGTTGCCTTCGGACTCATCAGGTTTGTGCCGTTGCCCGCCGACTTCCAGTTCAAAGCCGGCGCCGTCCGAAGAGGGGGCTAGCTGTACCTGTGCGGTAAACGGAATTTCTTTCAGAACGATTTGCGGCAGTTCAAACTCGAAGGCGTCAGTATCGGCGACAGCGGGCAGGGCAGCCAACAAACCGATCAGACATAGGATGCGGGGAATCATGACACCCAATGATGGCGTAACACGGCGGTAAGGTAAACGCTGCGCGATAAACTATGTTGGCTTTATAATAAGCGTTTATCTGCAAGCAGAGGTAAACGTGGACTTGAGTTCATCGCAAAAAGCTTTTACTGAAACCGTCCGTCCATTTTCTGAAGCAGCCAGTTTGCCGGGGGAAGTCTATTGCGGTCCCGAAATTTTTGTTCGCGAAGCTGATCGACTGTTTAGCAAGATGTGGTTGTGTGTCGGGCATCGCACCTGCTTGAGTAAGCCTGGTGAAGTCCGAGCCATCGCGATCGGCGCGGAATCGGTTCTGTTGACGATGGATCAGCACGAGCAGTGCCACGCTTTTTATAATGTATGCCGACATCGCGGGGCGCGGTTGATTCCGGTCGGCCAGAATAAGAAATGTCAGTCGATCGTATGTCCCTATCATGCGTGGGCCTATGGTCTGGATGGGAAGTTACAGGCTGCGCCGATGATGAACGGGACACAGGCGTTCGACAAATCTGATTTTCCGCTGATTCCGGTCAGGCTGGAAGAATACCAGGGGTTTTTGTTTATCAATCTCGATGATCAGGCTGAACCCGTGGCAGATCAATTGACAGACTTCCCGGATTTATCTGCCTATCAACTTTCGGATCTGGTCTGCGTTGCGCGTCACGAATACGATGTCGCGGCCAACTGGAAATTGATTTGCGAAAATTATAGTGAGTGTTATCACTGCCATGGGGTGCATCCGCAATTGCACCGTGTCAGCAGTTTGAAGCCCGGCGAAGATCTCGGAATGTATGTCGGCGCGAACTACAATGGTGGTCCGATGTCGCTCAATGAAGGTTGTAACGTGACCAGCCAGAGCGGCAAGACAAACCGGCCGCCTTTCCCGAATCTTTCCGAGGAAGAGCGGCGGCTCATTCATTACTTCAATCTGAACCCGAATCTGTTTTTAAGTCTGTCCGCTGACAATGTTATGACGCACTACCTATGGCCGATCGACGCGGATAACGTGCATATCCGGACCGAGTGGTTCTTTTTACCGGAGGTGGCCGCGATGCCCGGCTTCGACCCCTCCGATGTCGTCGATTTTTGGGATTTGACTAACCGGCAGGACTGGGCCTTGTGTGAAAATGTGCAAAGAGGCATCCAGTCGCGCGGTCAACGGCCGGGACCATATCAATCAGGCGAAGGCTGCGTGCACGCGTTTGATCGGTGGTATGTTGAACGTATGAATTTCGCCTGACATCCGGCGTCAATGCCGCAGATCGCGCAAGACCTGGTGCGCCGCGTTGTAGCCCGGCGCGCCGGTTACGCCACCGCCCGGGTGAGTTCCGGCGCCACAGAGATAAAGTCCGTTGATCGGTGTCTGGTAGCCCGCCCATCCGAGCACGGGGCGCTGAAAAAACAATTGATCTGCTGCGATATCTCCATGAAATATGTTGCCCTACCATCCGATATTTGCCGAACCGGCGGCCTGATAAGATGATGGCCTCTCACTCCGCGTGGTATCGATGCACGGGAAAGATCACATGAAGTCACTGCGCGACGCCATTCGCAATCAGTCATTCGTGCTTACCGCCGAATTGCCCCTGTCCGATCATATGGACGGCGCCACCCTGGTGGCGAATGCCGGACGCCTGCATCCATGGGTGGATGCGATACAACTGACCGACAATCAGCGGGGACGCGTGCACGCGTCGTCCCTGGCCGTTGCCGCCATGCTGTTACGGCAAGGCATCGACCCGGTTCTGCATGTGACCTGCCGGAACCGCAACCGCATTGCCCTGGAAAGCGATCTCCTGGGGGCCGCTGCCATCGGCGTGACAAGCCTCGTGGTCATGCGGGGCAGTCACCGCGGCGCGGGTCCCCGGGCTAGCGTGAAACCGATATTCGATACCGGCGCCACGGAGCTCATCGCCGTGGCCCGGGCTATGTCTGACGGTCGGGTGCCGTCGGGAAAACCATTAAATCCCGCGCCGGATTTCTTTATCGGCGCCGTCGGGACGGTATTCAGTCCGGAAGAAGACTGGAAGCCCCGCGGCTTGACCGCCAAGCTGGATGCAGGGGCGCGGTTCCTGCAGACTCAGCCCTGCTTCGACATGCCGGCCCTGTGCACCTATATGGTTCGGCTGGTGAAAGAGCGGTTGACCTGGAACTTTCACGTGATCGTCGGCCTGGCCTGCCTGCCCAGTGTGACTGCGGCCCGCTGGATGAGTGACATGGCCGGCGGAGCCCTCATTCCCGAGGCGACGATTCGACGGCTGGCCCAGGCCCGGGATCCGGAACAGGAGGGTGTAACAATCTGCGCCGAACTGCTCCAGGAGTTGGCGGAAATCCCGGGGGTTGCCGGGGTTAATTTGATACCACTGGGGAATGCCGACGCCGTGGCCGAGGCGGTTAAACTGTCGGGCATCCGCCGCGGCCAACTATCTAACCGAGCCGGCAATACGGGAGCTTGAATGACGGACAAAATTCTGCCCGCTGACGAACTACGGCGACTGAAGCACTGGTTGACGGCACTCGGCTACACCGAACTGGGCCTGGAGGCAGCCTGCGGAGCCAACACCACGCTCAAGCGCGCCGCGCGGCCCGAGTTTACGCGCCGCACCCGCGAACCCGGCGCCCTGTCGCTGCTGGTGCGCCTGTTTCTGGCGGGGGAAGCGATGCCTGAGGAAGGGGTTCGGCGGGAATGGCCCGATTGGGTGTTCGAACTCTTCCTGGAGGCCGGATATCTGACTCGAGACTCCGGGGCCCTGCGACCTGGTATCACCATCGTGCCGCGCGGCGAATTACTGTTCATATCCGATGCGCTGAGCGTGCTTGGCGGCGAGCATGCCGCCGAGTTCGTGTTGCCGGCGGGCACCGAGGCCTCAGGTGTGCTGGCGGATCTCACCCTGCGCACGTCCGTGGGCCGCACCCTGGACCTGGGAACAGGCTGTGGCGAGCAGGCCCTGATAGCGGCGGCCCACAGTAAAATTGTGGTGGCCACCGACATCAATCCCCGCGCCGTTCGTTACGCCGAGATGAATGCGCTATTGAACGGCATCGACAATGTGGAAATTCGCACGGGCGATCTGTTCGAGCCGGTCAAGGGTGAGTCGTTCGATCTGATCGTCAGTAATCCACCCTTTGTGCCGGCGCCCGGCAAGACGTTTACGTACCGCGACACGGATGATGAACTCGACGATCTATGCCGTCGGCTCGTCGCCGCAGCACCGGCCCACCTGAACGACGGCGGGATTCTGCAGATGCTCTGCGAGTGGGTGGAACTGCAGGATGAGCCTTGGCAGCAAAGAATCGCCGGGTGGCTGGAAGGCACGGGTTGCGATGGCTGGGTGTTGCACTGGCCGCCCCGGTCTCCCGATGACTACACGGCGGTCCGCCTGGGGGAAGTGTCGGGCCCCGGGCTGGAAACCGGTAGCGACGAATTTGCCCGATGGGCGGATAGTTTTTCCTCCCGGCAGGTCACCGGGATTCATGCGGGACTGGTGGTCCTGCGCCGTCGCGAAGGTCCCAACTGGATCCGCTACCAGCCGGTGATCCGGCCCGTGGCCGGCCCGGCCGGGGATACGGTACGCGGGTGCATGGCCGGCGGTGATTTCGTCGATGCCCGCGTGTCCGACGAGGAGTTGCGGCGCCTGGTGCTGCGTCCCTGTCCCGGCCTGCGGGTGGAACAGGTGCGTGAATACACAAGTGATGGATGGCAGGCGGCATCCGTGCGGGCGCAGTTGACCGGCGGGCTGGCGCTGGAAACCAAGCTCGACCCGGCAGCGGCCATGCTGCTCAATCAGTTCGATGGCCTGCGCACGGTGCGGGATTGTCTCGACCGGCTGGCCGAATTCATGGACACGGAGCCGGTGAAGATTGCCGACAGTGCTCTGGACACCACGCGCTTGCTCGTCAGCAGCGGCCTGCTGATGAGTGAGCGTTAAGAACCTTCATTTTGTCGGGCTTCAGTCGCCCCAGCGATAAAAGAACCGAACCCCGAATTCCCGCGGGCGGTTGGTGCTGACCCGTTCGCCCCTGCCGAAGAAGCGACGGGCCCAATTTCCCGTGTCACGAAACAGTTGCGCCCGCTCGTCGGTGAAGTTCTTGACGAAAAACTGGGCTTCCCACCGGCCCGCCTGGAGGCCGGTAATGAGGTCGGCAATGCCATAGGATTCCTGCACTAGCTGCGCCGTAAGCGCGTCCTCCGGCCACGGCTCAAGCCGATTCAGGCTGTCATCCTGCCAGGCGTACTGGAGCCGGCCGTACAGCGAGTCGGCGCCCAGAAAGTTCACCTGCCAGGTATATTGCGCGTAGGTCGCAAACTTTAGCTCCGGAACATTGGGCAGCCTGGCGCCCTTTGGCACCGGCAGGCTGTCATCGGTGACCACGAATTCTTCGGCCGTTTCCGCCTGAACCCACAGGGCATCGAAGCCGAGCTCCCAACCTTCGCCGAACACCGTATGGACGTTTAGTTCCAGCCCGATCTGCTCGGCATTGCCCGCATTGGCCACCATGACCTGGAAGGGTTGGCCACAAGGGGGAGGTTGAACGTCGCAGGATTTGTGACTCGGATCGACGCTCTCGATCTGATAGTCCTCCCATTCCATGAAGAAGGCTGTCGCATTCACCTGCAGGCGGTTGTCGAGCCAGCGCGTCTTGCCACCCAGCTCGTAATTATTCAGCTTGTCGGGGCCATAGATCAGCGGCAAAGTCGTCAACTCCTCCGCGACGCGATTGCGATTGGCGCCGCCCGCGCGGAAACCCTCGGAGTACAGCGCGTAAATCATGCGCTCGTCATCGACATTCCAGCTCAGGCTGACCTTCGGCACGAAATCCGAGTTGCCACCCTGCGGGTTGGTGGAATCCGGCCAGACCCCCGGCGCGCTGATGAAGGTTTTATCCACCTCGTAGTGCCGATCCATATCCTGGTCAAAATAACGACCACCGACAGTGGCCGTCCACGAATCATTAAAATCGAAGGTGAAATCGCCGAACACCGCCCACTGTTCCCACTCGGTGTCATCCTCGGAGCGCCACCATGCTTGGGCACCGTCCGGGTTGGCTTCATACAAACTGAGCCAATAGGCGGAGGCGAGCGTGTCAACGAACTCCGGAGTGAACGTCAGATATTCCCAATTCTCGGTTTTCTTTTCATAGAACACGCCGGCCACCCAGCGGTACCGACTGGTTTCCTGGGACAGGCGAAACTCCTGGCTGAAGGAAGTGCGATCCAGGGTCAGCGTATTGAAAGACGTGGTGTCTTGATCGTTGGGCGCGGTGGAATAAAACACCAGGTCGCCGTTTGCGTCCAGGGAAATGGGGCCGAACTCATGATTCCCGGCACCCGCCGTTCCGGACCAGCAATACGTCGCGTAAGCCGGACAGAAGTTGTAGTTGAAGTAGGCCGCATAATGGGTGCGGTCGTAGTTGTATTCGAGGTCCCGTTCGAAGTAGCTGGTGGACGATACGAAATTGAGGCTGCCTACCGAACCCTCGATGGTCAGCCCCGTCTGCCACCATTCATCGTCCCGCGGTTCCTCGAAGAACTTGACCGTCTGCAGATCACCCACCGTCTCGTCGTAATTGTTGTGACCGTCCGATTCGCTTCTCTGGAAAACTGCGGAGGCGGTCGCCACCCAATTCTCAGTGACGAACCACTTGGCCGCAACGCGCCCGCCCACGAAATCGATGCCGTTGATGTTCTCATCAACGGCCGCGGAGTTGTCCTTCGTTCCCTTCATCGGGGACGTGCCCAGCACGTTGTCTATATAGCCGCCGTCGTGCGCCGAGTAACCGACCAGGCGCAGGGCGAATTTGTCCTCGACCAACGGGAGGTTGACCATGCCGCTGATATCGTAGCTCTCGTCGGAGTCGCTGCCGGTCCTCAAAGACACGTCGACCATCGACTCGAACTTGGTGGGATCGGGTTTGTTGGTAATGATTCGCAGCGTGCCCCGACTGGGAACTATCGCCGAACAGAGTGCCCTGTGGCCCGGCCAGGGCTTCGACCCGCTCGATATCCACCATGCGGGGATCCACGGCGATCCCGAACTGGGTCAGCGGCTGTTCATCCAGGTAAATGGCTGCTGATGAATCGGCGATGAACGAGTCGGGCGCATCCGAAACGCCGCGGAAAATTATCTTGGTCGCCCCGCTAACGGTGCTGACGTACGAAACACTGGGCAGGAACTTGACGTAGTCCTCGAAGGACTGTGAAGCCTGCCGCCGCAGGTCTTCCTGGGACAAGGCCTGAATGCTGAAGGCAACGTCCTGGAGGTTCTCGTCGCGTTTTTCCGCCGTGACGATCATTTCCTCGAGGCCTCGGGCCGTGTCCGAGTCCTGAGCGAGGGCAGTGTTCTGCCCGGCGATGGCGGCGCCGATGGCGACAGCCAGCGCGCTTTTTTTCTGTACCGGCCAGTCCGAGAATTCAGCGAGTTGCGACATGACTATTCCCCCCAGAAAATCGACAACAGGCGGATCATAAATGACCCTTGGGTTGATTGAAACAGGTAAATGTTTGTTGCTCAGAAACCACGCAGACCGGCGGGCTGCCAGTTCTCGGGCAGTTCGCGCAAAAGTGGTTCGAGCACCTCGATGAGTGGCGCCAGGTGTTCCTCGTAATTCCGCCAGCGGTACAAAGCCGCGGAATAAATCGGGCTGGCGCACCTGTTCTGAACTTGCGGTTTTCACGGCGCGACGGGTCTCATGAAAGCGCAGACATTCGTCTTCGAAAGGGCAACTCACAAAACTCGAGTATCCGGAGGACTTGCTGGTCCAGGTCGGCCACGACATCCTCGTACTGCACGTCCAGCACCCGCCCGGGGGCTACTTCGTGCCAGTGATCCATCACGCGCTGGTATTCCAGGTAATACTCGCCGATCTCGTACAGGTCATACGTGAAGGGCTGGCCCCGGGCGAACAATTGCTTGTAGCTGCCCCAGGCAGCTATCCAGGGGATGCCGGCGGGCATTAATGATCTTCGCGTTGGGCAGGATCGTCTGCATGAAGCCTACGTGGGCAAAGTTGTTGGGCATCTTGTCCGTGAATCGCGGTGTAGCGCCGGTCCGGTGTCGCAGCGTGCTGTCGAGGTACCTTTGCCCCAGCGCATAGAGTTGTTGCTGTGTCAGGTCGGCGACGCTTTCGGGATAAGTGAGGCGGTCGGCACGGCCTCGGCCGGTGGACCGCGCCACCCGGCTGAGGTCCGGCAGCTCATGGGTGCCTTCCGCCTGGCTGTGGCTTGCCAGGATTTGCTCGATCAGCGTAGAGCCGGAACGTGGCAAGCCGACGATGAAGATCGGCGCATTGCTGGGATGTCCCTGACCCTGTCGCCCGGCGATAAATTCCCGGCTGAACGACTCGATAATCTGGTCGTGGATCACACAGGTCTGGACCGGATCGTAGGTCTCCCGTTCGCGGCGAAGCTCGTTGCCCTCGCGGTAAAATTCGAACGCGTCGACATAGTTCTCGCGCTCCTCCAGGGCCGCACCCAGCGCGAACAGGAAATTCACCCGGGGTTCTCCCCCAACGGCTTCGGAATTGACGTGTTGGCGCATGGCCGCCACCTCGTCGTCGGTGAAGCGAAAGGTCTTAAGGTTAGCCATGCTCCACCAGGCTTCGCCGTGGAGCGGGTTGTGTGAAATGCAGTCGCGGTAGATCCGGATTGCCTCATCCTGTTTCCCCACGGTCTTGAGCACATGGCCCAGGCCCGTCAGGCCGCCGGCGTTGTGCGAGTCCCGGGCCAGGGCGTGTTTGAACGCCGTCTCCGCTTCCGCGTGGCGCCCGGCCATGGCCAGCGTCGTGCCAATGGCTACATCGGGCTGGGGTGCCGCCGGCTCCAGCCGGCCGGCCCGGCGATAGCTTTGTTGGGCCTCGTCCGGCTTGTCCAGCTCCTGCTGAGTCAGGCCCAGGTCCATCCAGCCTTGGTAGAAATCCGGAGCCAGTTCCAGGGCCCGTTTCAGCATGGCCTCCGCGTCCCGCCACTGGGATGCCCGCATGGCCAGTCCCGACAGCAGTCGCATTGCATCGACATCATCGGGGTTTTTTACGAGCACACCCCGGTAGATTTTTTCCGCAGCCTTCAGGTTCCCGGCGCGCTGCAGTTCCAGGCCCCGGACCAGGTCCTCCCGGTACGGGGTCAGACGGAATGAGGCCTCGAACGCCTGGTCCGCCTCCGGGGACCGGCCCAGGGCCGCCAGTACCCGGCCGAGCTTCAGCTGGACGGATGAGCGGTGGGGATCCAGCTCCCGGGCCCGTTCCAGGCACGGCAGCGCGTCCCGCAGGCGGTTCTGCAGGATATAGACTTCAGCCAGCCCTTCGTGGGCGACCGCGTGATTGGGAATGAGGCGCACCGCCAGTTTCAGGGGCTCCTCAGCGTCGCCGGCCTTTTGCTGCTTGATCAGGGTAGCGCCCAGCAGACACAGGAGATTGGCGTCTCGCGGATACTGCTCGAGTGCGCCGCGACAGATGTTCTCCGATGTATTGGCGTCGCCGGACTGGAGATACGTGGTCGCTCGTTCAAACGAAGATCTTGCAGAATTTGCTTCCGTATCATGCAACGTGGTTGCCCCTGTTTTCTTGTTAGCGCAAACCAAAACGGCCCGGGCGCGCCCATCAGGCCGCTGGGGAGTGTAACGCGATGCCGATTGGCCTTGCCAGCCGACAGCACGGTCCGACTGCATTGAACCGGCAGCGATGAGGCACTACCCTACCCGGAACGGAGTGTTGCCGGAATTACCATGGATATAAAAGAGTCGCTGCGACAACTTGGGCCCGTCAACGTGGATGCGCTGCGGGACGCGGTGCTGGCCCAGAATGAACAGGCTTGGCTGGAAAACCCGCACCGGCAGGAAAGCTACGACGTGCACCGCCAGACCGAGTCCATCGTGCTGACATTTTGCGACAACGGATGGCCGGAATTGAAGGTCACGATGGAGCCGGGGTGGGATCGGCTGGCGGATGTGGCCGTACCCCTGATGCGGGACATCATCGGGCGCTGCTATCCCACCGGCGGCACCATCATCCGGGCCATGGCGGCTAAACTGCTGGCGGGGGGGCGGATCAACCCCCACTTCGATGCCAACAAGACCTTCCGCTCGAGCCACCGGATCCATGTGCCCCTGACCACGAATCCCCGGGTGCGGCTCGTCATCGATGGGCGGGCTCATCAGTTGCAGATAGGCCAAGCCTACGAAATCAACAACCAAATGACCCACAGTGTGATGAACAGCGGCAAGGAAGACCGAATCACGTTCATCTTCGACTATATGCCCCCGCGGGCGATTATCCGGGACCCGGCAGACGCCATCACGGCGGAACGCCCGGGTCAAGCCTGAACCCAGCGCCTGCTCGCGCCAAACTGACACCCACGAACAAATCGCTTTGCAGTACAACATCATCGTGATCGGCGCCGGGGCACAACGCGGCTCACCGGGTCCTTGTGGATCGCGGCAAGCGACGGCCATAGCTTCCGTGATTGGGCACTGGTTGACCACACCTCTATATATAATGAGAATTAATTAATTGAGTATTCAACGGCGGGAAGGCAGTCCTTTGGTGCTTTCAATCCGGCCGCCGGGCCTGTTGGCAGTTCTGGCCTGCCTGGGGATCGCGGCCGGCGTCGGTTGTACCGATGAGCCGGCCCTGGACACCCCCCCGGTAATATTGTGGGCCACCGCGCCTTTCGAGCCGGATTCCGGTTCCATGGTCGTGCAATGCGGCGCGTTGATCGACGGCCTCTCCGACGAAGTGGGGCGCAATGTCGCCGTGGTAATCCGCCACGGCCGCATTACCGCGGTGCGGCCGTGGGAATCGATTCCACCGGACTTGCCCCGGCTGGACCTGCGGGACTACACCTGCCTGCCGGGCCTCATCGACATGCACACCCACACCCACATCATGGAGGGGCCCGAAGACCTGCAGGACCTCACCCGGCTGTATCACCGGACCGCGCAGGAACAACTGGCCATGGGCCGGGAATTCGCGCGCAAGACGCTGCACGCGGGCGTGACCAGCGTGCGTTCCACGGGCACTTACATTTTCTCCGTTTCCCGAACCCTGCGGGACGAGATCAATCAGGGGCCCACCATCGGATTATAATGTTTGCCGACACCGTCATGTCCCTATCATCATAAAGGGATTTGGCAATGGCGGTAGAACCATCGTAAGTACAGACAAGTTGTAGGGGCTCAGTTATGGCCAGTCGCACAATTAGCAGCGCGCAGCAACTAGCGGATAAGGGGTTGCTGGATAAATCGCAGATCACGGAAATCGATAAAGTAGCAAGTCGATACTCCATAGCAATAACGCACGGCGTCGCGAAGCTCATCGATCCTTTGAATCCAAACGACCCCATCGCGAGACAATTTATACCAAGTTTGGGCGAATTAGAAAGCACCGACACGGAACTGCTGGATCCTATTGGTGATGACCATCATAGCCCGGTAAAAGGAGTGGTGCATCGTTACCCAGATCGAGCACTCCTGAAACTGACGCATATCTGCGCAGTATATTGTCGCTATTGTTTTAGGCGTGAGTTTGTTGGACCTACAAGTGACGGTATGCTGTCGTGGGAGGAACTAGAGGATTGCTTTGCGTATTTTCGTGCGAATTCAGAGATTTGGGAGGTGATCCTTACGGGAGGTGACCCCTTAATATTGTCTGCACGTCGTCTATCAAAAATTATCCAGGAATTGAGTGCGATTGACCATATTCGAGTCATCAGAATCCATAGTCGGGTGCCTACCGTCGCACCTGAGAAAATTGACCTAGAGATCGTAGAAGCACTTAAAGCATCTAGTAACGCCGTATTTGTTGTCTTACATGTGAATCATTGTGATGAATTTGGTCCGGAGGCGTCCGCTGCATGCGCCAGATTGATTGACGCCGGAATCCCGGTACTAAGTCAGACAGTGCTGTTACGGAATGTAAACGATGATCCACGACAATTGGGCCAATTAATGCGGACTCTCGTTGAAAATCGTATCAAACCGTACTATCTGCATCACTGTGATCTGGCTCCAGGAACCAGTCAATTCCGAACCACGATCCAAAAGGGTCAACATATTATGAGGGAGCTACGGGGCCATTTTTCTGGGCTCTGCCAGCCAACATATGTACTAGATATTCCCGGGGGCGCCGGAAAAGCACCAATCGGGCCTAACTACCTTTCACTCAATACCGCTGATGAATATGAAAGCGCTGAATACACCGTAGAAGACTATAACGGCAATAAATACGACTACGTTTGTGTTAAGAAAGACTTGCGACCGACTAGTACATCAACGGATAAAGACGATGAAAAATAGTCTCGATATCCTGAAGCATTTGCAAGCACAGAGTTCGGCTGCACTAATAGAGCTGTTCGGCGTCAGCAATAGTTAGACAAAAGTGGGGGTTTGAATAAGAAAGTGATCTAGCTCATCGTTAACCGAGAGGAGAAGACGATGAGACGGAACGAAGATAGCCTAAAAGACGGCGTGGAGAAGACGGTTAGAGAGATCCGCTGGGCGATCCGCCGACAGCATTCGGCGGAGGAGAAGATTCGCATTGTTCTAGAAACATTCGCCTTTTTATAAGGAGAACACGCATGCTAAGTAAATCGACTCGGTTGTTGGGCAGATTCGGTGTGGTTCTATTTTTCATAATCCTGCAAAGTACAACAACAGTTTATGGTGCGAGTCACGGGGAACATGCAGGCGAGGTTGCCGTGATTGGCACCGGTTTTATGGGGGGTGCACTCGGACCACGATTCGCGGAACTGGGATACACAGTCGTCTATGGATCTCGCGACCCATCACGTGACTCGGTCAAAGAACTCGTGGTCCGCACCGGTCACGGCGCCACGGCTGCTACGCAACAAGAAGCAGTAGCCGACGCCGAAATAGTCGTGCTTGCAGTCGGTTGGCCGGCGATGGAAAAAGTTGCGCAAAATCTGGGTTCCCTCGACGGTAAGATTGTCATCGATGTGTCCGATCCGATGATGCAGGGTCCGGACGGTTATCAGGTACGTACGGTAGCGACTTCGAGCGCGGAAATGATTCAGGCCTGGAACCCGGGCGCCACCGTGGTGAAGGCGTTCAATACGCTCGGTTATTTCTTGATTGCCGACCCGTCGGCCATCGATGCGCCGATTACCGTACCAATTGCGGCCGACGATAAAGCCGCCAAGGAAAAAGTCGCCAACATTGTTGCGGCTATGGGCCTCGATCCGGTGGATTCCGGCCCGTTGCGCTTCGCTCACGAACTCGAAGGCATGGCCATGATTTATATGATGCCATTGGATCAACGTCGTCGGGAATCATGGGAGTTTTCGTTTCGTCGCACAACGCACTGGGATGATATATGGGAAGATGACTGGAGTGTTCCCGTGCATGATGCGGACGACCTGGCTGAAATTCCGAGAATTGATGATTAGATCGAAGGAGGATGAATGTACGATGACTCCAAGCCCGAATTTTATGAATCTGTCTGTTAGGTGCCTCGCTGCTGATTGTGGCAACGGCGTTGGCGGACGACGCATCGGTAACCGTAGCTCTGCAGGCCATTGTCGACGGCGAACACCGGTCAGTAGAGCATCGGGGGCGCAATCAATACCGGCATCCAGCTGAAACCCTGGCATTTTTTGGTATTCGGGACGACATGATCGTGGTCGAAATTTCGCCCGGCGGTGGTGGCTGGTATACGGAAATTCTGGCTCCGTACTTGCGCGAGAACGGAGCATTGTATGCCGGCAACTACGATCCGAAGGCCGACGAACAATACTATCAGCGTAATTCGACGATTTTCCGCGAAAAAATGGCGGCCAGTCCCGATTTGTACGACAAAGTACGCATTACCGTCTTCGATCCACCAGCAAAGCTGGAGCCGGCGCCCGCCAGTAGTGTCGATATGGTAGTGACATTTCGCAATTTTCATAACTGGATAGGTGATGGTGATCCACGAGGCGGCGGTGCGAGGGATGCATCAGGTCCTGAGCCCGGGTGGCATCCTCGGCGTTGTTCAGCATCGAGGGTGATCCGCGTGTGGAACAGGATCCCGAAAGCGGATTCCGGTTACGTTCGCCAGGATTACCTGGTTCAGCTCATTGAATCGGTCGGGTTTCGACTTGGTGGCCAGCAGTGAAATAAACGCGAACCCGAAAGACACGAAAGACCATCCGGAGGGCGTCTGGACGTTGCCGCCTAATTTCGATCTCAAAGAGATTGACCGCGAAAAATATGCAGCGATTGGCGAAAGTGACCGGATGACGCTCAAGTTTGTAAAGACCGAATGATAAAAGGGAAAAGAGGTACCTGATGTCTGAGAAGAGTTTGACTGATTGGCAGACGACAGCTGCGGCGTTAAGTATCGAAGGCCGGGCATTTATCAACGGTCGCTGCATGGATGCTTTGTCCGGTGAGACGCGCCCGACGAACAATCCGGCTAACAGTCAGCGGATCACTGATGTCGCGGTCTGCGGTATCGAAGATGCCGATCAAGCCGTGAAGAAAGCACGCGCGGCGTTTGACAGCGGCATCTGGTCTGCGATGGCGCCAGCGGACAGAAAAATGGTCCTGGTTCGTTGGGCTGAATTGATTGAACAACATACTGAAGAGTTGGCTTTGCTGGAGTGCCTGGATGTCGGCAAGCCGATTTCCGATACCACCAGTGTAGATGTTCCATCAGCCGTCCGAACCATCCGTTGGAGTGGCGAGGCGATCGATAAGGTCTATGACGAAATTTCACCGACCCCTGCGAATTGCCTGGCCCTGGTAAGACGCTTGCCTTTGGGGGTGGTTGCGGCCATCGTGCCGTGGAATTTTCCACTTTCGACGACGGCCTGGAAGCTCGCTCCGTCGCTGGCAACCGGAAATTCAGTCATCTCTGAAACCGGCGTCGAACACGCCGCTGACCGGCCATTCGCATTGCGCACTGGCAACCGAGGCCGGCTGCCCGATGGCGTGCTGCAGGTATTGCCCGGGCCCGGCGGCAGCCTCGGCAAGCACCTCGCGATGCATATGGATATCGATGGCCTGACTTTCACGGGTTCGACCCCGGTCGGCAAGCAGCTGATGCAATGTTCCGGGCAGTCCAATCTCAAGCGCACGTTTCTCGAACTCGGCGGCAAGAGTCCAAATATTGTTTTTGCTGATGCGAACCTGGAAAAGGCCGCGTCGATGGCCGCCGCGGCGGTATTTTATAACGGCGGGCAGACCTGCACTGCGGGCACGCGCCTGATCGTCGAGGAAAAGATCAACGACGAATTTCTCGAGATGATTGTCGATAGGGCAAAAAAGTGGATGCCGGGTGACCCGCTGGATCCGGCGACGCGGATGGGGCCGATGATCGATGAAGCCCAATATCGTACGGTGGCTGATTACGTGGACATCGGCCGCGATGAGGGCGCCGCGCTATTACCTTGGCGGCCATCGGGTGCTTGCACGAGAGCGGTGCTTTTTATGTCGAGCCGACCATTTTCGCCGGCGTCGAAAACCGGATGCGTATTGCCGAGGAAGAAATCTTCGGCCCTGTCCTGTCGGTTCTGACGTTTAGCGATGCCGAAGACGCCGTGCGCATCGCCAACGATTCGATATACGGACTTGCCGGTGCGGTTTGGAGTAATAACATCAATACGGCGCACAAGGTTGCCGACGCGGTTCGGGTTGGCACCATGGGCATAAACAATTACTTCGGCGGCGACATTACTGTGCCGTTCGGCGGATTTAAGCAAAGCGGTAACGGTCGCGATAAATCGATTCACGCCTTCGATGATTACACGGAACTCAAGACGACCTGGATTGAGTTTGAATAGCACTGTTTCAAATAGCTGACCGGTGGCGTCTGGTGAGGCCCCGCTGGCTGCTTGCGGCGTGAAGGTTCTCGACCCCGCACGGACTCGTGGCACAATATCTATTTATCCCTGCAGGCCTGAAAGCCGGGCCCGCAAAATAGCAGCAGTCGATTTTCCGTGACTACGAGTCTTACGACCGGCCCCGTCGCCGGACATTTACGCCGACAGGCCATGCCAATGGCGCTCGGTCTCGTGGCTATTTTCTCGTTTGAGCTGGTGGACCTGTTTTTCATTGCCCAACTCGGCGATGCACCGCTGGCCGCCGTCAGTTTTACTTTTCCGGTGATCTGGCTGCTGGTCGGCATCGGCATCGGCTTCGAGGCCGGCGCCTCATCCTGTGTGGCACGGGCTGTCGGACGCGGGGATCAGCAACAGGCCCGGCGCCTGACCACCGACACGGCTGTACTGGCCACTCTGGTGGCATTTGTGTTAGCCGCGATCGGTTTGTTCACGATCCAACCGGTGTTTTCGATGCTCGGCGCCACGGAAGAGTTGATGCCGCTGATCGAGGATTATATGGGGGTCTGGTACTGGCTGGGGCCGGCAGAGACCTGCATGTGGACCTGTCTGGCCGCAATCCGTGCACGTGGCTACGCGATCCTTGAGGGGAAAATCATCACTGCCGCGGCGTTGCTGAATGCCGCGCTTGATCCGATCTTTATTTTTGGTCTGTTCGGTTTTCCGCGACTGGAAATACAGGGTGCTGCACTGGCGTCACTGGTTGCGAATCTCGTGATGTTGGCCTTCACGCTGTTTCATTTGCATCATCGTATGGGGGTTTTTGCCAATCCTATTGCTCCACTGAAAGAAATTGTAGCGTCATGGCGACATATGCTGAGCATCGGTGTGCCGGCAATGATAACGAACGCCATTATCCCCGTATCCAACGGCATTGTGGTGGCGATGATTGCAACCTACGGGCGTCGATGCAGTGGCAGGATTCGGTATCGCGATGCGGATAGAGCCGATGGCCCTGATTCCTTTCTACGCATTGTCAGCCGTATCCAGTCCGTTCGCCGGGCAAAATTTCGCGGCCGGTGAATACCAGCGTCTGTTCGAAGCACGCCGTGCTGTCACATGGTTTTGCTTTGGCTTCGGCATACTGCTCATTATTGTGTTCAGTCTGATCGCAAACCCACTGGCCGGCCTGTTCAGTGATACGGCCGCGATCCGACAAATCGCCGTGCGGTATCTCTGGATTGTTTCAGTGAGTTACGGCGCTTATGGTTTGGTGATGTCGGCATGCGCATCTTTCAATGGTATGGGAACGCCGTTTCCGGCCGTCGTGATATCGGCTTCACGGGTCATTATTATTTTTCTGCCGCTGGCATTTATTGGCCGCTGGTTGTTCGATTTGGAGGGTTTGTTTATCGCCAGTGCGCTGGCAAACCTGACAGTTGGGCATTTGGGCATACGTCTGGCTCGGGCAGCGCATATCCGCCCAGCTAAAATGACATCAGGAAGGAAACGGCGTTGCCCCCGTAGACCCTGCCTGCCCGAACCGCGGCCAGGTAATCCTCTGCCATCGGTTCCGGGCCGCCATCGAGGTCGCCGCCCTTCGTGCAGAACCCGATTGACGCGATATTTGCAGAAGATTCTGAACTGGGTGGAAAATGGAATCACGCGTTCCGGGTGGTTGCCAAAAAGCTCGCGATGATACCCGGGCAGACGGTACCAGGGCACGGTAGGGCGGGTGTGGTGCGCATTATGAAAGCCAAAATTCAGCGTGATCCAGTTGATCCAGTCGTATTTCAGCGACAGTGGATTGCTGAACGTATGCTGCTGCTCGGTTTCCCGGCCGCCGAAACGGGAAGGTGGATTTTCGCTGAACAGCGTCGGGTTGGCGCCATAATCATGCTGCAGGCTGTCCATAAACCGCAGAATATTCATCATCAGCATGTAGGCAACGGCATAGAGAATAGCGGCGCGTGGAACAAGAACCAGCACCGTAAAGAATATGCCGCCACGAATGAGTATGACAAGAACGTTACGGGTTCTCTGGTCACGACGTTGCGGAACAATGAACGAAGTGAAGATCATGATGAAATGCATCATCAGGTCGTGTGCCGGGATAAAAAACCACTCGAAGAATTGCGTGGCTTGGTAATGATCGGATGCCGCCGGAAGAACTTGTCGTAGTCGAACCAGACCGAGTCATCATTGTCGAGGTGGTGGCGGAAATGCTTGTAGCGAATGTCTTCGTAGGTGCCATATGAGGTGCCGCATATCCAGTTCAGGAACCTGCCGAGCCGTGCATTAGCCTTGTTGGTTCGAAATACGGTGTTGTGCCCGCATTCGTGGATCATATAAGCGGCAATCGTCATGGCGTGGGCAAGTAAAAGGACCGCCGGCAGGTTGACCAGCCAATGGTTGACGAACAATCCATACAATCCGACGATGTACCCGAAAACGGCATACGCAACGGCCAGTCCATGGTAGCGGATGCCCTGTGGTTCGTGGAATAAGCTTGTCAGTGGCTTCATTGCGCTATGAGTTTTCAGCCCATGTGGTAACCCGGTATCCTCTCGTATCATTGAACGAGGAGCAAGACGCCATGATGCAATTAGCCGCGGCTAAAGTATGCTTCGAATAACCAGGAAATCGGTAGAAGTGTCGTAGTAACCAGGACGAAGATTCGCTATGCGACAGACTAATCAACCAGCAGAACATTGTGCGTCCTACTACGCGGCAACTGCGATAGAGAATACAGATTACCCGGTTCTGCAGGGCGCTCAGACGGCCGACATCTGTGTCGTCGGCGCAGGATTCACCGGCATTGCCACGGCATTGACGCTTGCCGAGCGCGGCTATTCCGTGATCGTGGTCGAGGCAAATCGGATCGGCTGGGGTGCGTCGGGCCGGAATGGCGGGCAACTCATCTGCGGTATCAGCGGCGAGAGCAAACTCGCTAGGCAATACGGTTCGGGAATCGTCGATCTGTTGTGGGAGATGCGTTGGCGTGGCAATGACATCGTTCATGATCGCGTCGCCAAATACGACATTCCCTGTGACCTTAAGAACGGCTATATCGACGTTGCGATAAAATCGCGGCACTTGCATGATCTCGAGGAAGGATTTCGAGAATATGCAGCGCCGCAGGTTTCCGTACGAATTCCGGCTCACGGACCGGGAAGAGACTCAGCATGTTACCGGTACGAAGGCCTACATCGGTGGGCTCATCAATATGCGCAACGGTCATCTGCATCCGCTCAACCTGTGCATCGGCGAGGCGCGTGCGGCCGTTGGAGCTCGGTGTGCGAATCTTCGAGCAGTCACCGGTTACGGAAGTCCGGCACGGCGAAAAGCCCCGGGTCATCACGGCATCCGGTCATGTAGATGCGAATACGGTGGTACTGGCGGGTAATGCTTATCACCAGCTGGAGAGAAAGCATATGTCGGGCCTTATGTTCTCCGGCCGGCAGTTACATCATAGGCACCGAACCCTTGCCGGAGGAGACGACGCAGAAAATCAATCCGCTGGACCTGGCGATCTGTGACATGAACGAAGTCGTAGACTATTACCGGATGTCCGCAGACGGTCGCATGTTATTCGGCGGCAGATGCAACTACTCCGGGCGCGAACCGAAGAGCATACAAAAAACCATGAGACCGAGGATGGTCGGGATATATCCGGAGCTCGAGGATGCCCGCATCGAATACGAGTGGGGCGGGCAAGATCGGTATCGTCGTCAATCGCATTCCATTGATCGGAAGAATTGACAAAAATATCTATTACTCGCAGGGCTATTCAGGTCATGGGGTAAACATGACGCATATCGCCGGCGAAATCATCGCCGACGCGATCGGCGGCACGATGGAGCGTCTGGATATTTTCGAGAAAGTTCGCCACTTTCGGATTCCGCTCGGCCAATGGTTTGGTAATCAATTGGTGGCGTTGGGCATGCTTTACTATCGCATGCGTGACCTGTTGTGATGGTTGGCAGTTAGTCTGAATCAGGCGCCTCGTCCGACAGGAGCAGTCGAATCGCGCCATCAAAAACTGCGAATGACTGGGCGCCGACGATTTTCTGCCCATCGATCCAATCACTCCTGCTCTTGCCGACGATGAATGTTGGCGTACCGGTTACCCGAATTTCGGTCGCGGCTTCGCTGTCCGCATCAATCTGGTCGAGGTACTTATCGCTGGCCAGACAGTCATCGAAAGCCTGTTGATCCAGGCCAAGTTGTTGGCCAAATTCGGATAGCGACTCCGGCTTGGGCAGTGGTGCTTTTTCAAATAGCACTGTTCGCATTTCCCAGAAGTGGTCTTGCTCGCCTGCGCAGTGGGCGACTTGCGCCGCCGTTTTGGCATTCGGATGCATCGGCAGCGGTAGATCAAGAACTATCCAGCGTACTTTACCGGTATCGATATAGTCCCGTTTCAGGCTACCAAATGTCGTCCGATGGAAACGTTTGCAAAACGGGCATTCGTAGTCCGTAAATTCGACAATCGTGACCGGCGCGTTATTTGCACCGAGCGCAGGCCGGCCTTTTGTCGCGACACGCACAGTGCCGGATGCGCTTGGAGTCGGTTGCGCCGGGCGGCCCTGTTGCCAGTTCATTTCTTCGAGCAATTCGCGAATTGACTTGAGTTCTTGCAGGATCTCACCGGCCTGTTCTCGCGTAATGCCCAACGCCTCGTCATCTGCCACGGCCGGCTCTGAAATAATTTGCGTACAAAAACCGGTGGCAGCCAATAGTCCTAGTGTCGCGTACAAGGATCGGGCGCGGTTTCGATAACGCCTGATGCTGGCCGCCACCGGAGTCGACCGGTTGCGGTCTCGCGAACTGCGGGAAAATTCACCGTTCTGTAGAAGCACGTCGTTATTACTGCAGCTCTGGTGACGTATGGCAGTTCACACAGTTGGGTATTCTGGAGTTAATCTTGAGCACTTGGGTATCCGTGGCACCCAGATCATCCGTGACCTGCACAGTAAAGGTCGCAATAAAGCCTCCGGCGACTACGTCACCGCTAATGACGCCCAGCGAGCTTAAGGTCAGATCGGCCGGCAGGAAACCACTGATCAGTGTCCATGTGTAGGGTGGCGTTCCGCCTTCAGCGAACACGGTTTCGTTATAGCTCCGGCCTATCTTTGTAGCCGGCAGCCAGGTTGTCGTGACGACAAGGGGGCAATCCGTATCCGCTCCATCGATCGCGCCGTCGCAGTCATTGTCAAGGCCGTCATTACAGGTTACCTCATTCGTGATTTCCGTGGCCTCGCAGAACGGGACGGTACAATCCTGGGCGCAATTCGCGGCCGTCTCCTGACCCTCGCAGAGATGATCACCGCAGGACGCCTCCAGGCGTGCGCGCAACGCGACAGAACCGCTGATCATCGCCATCGATGCAGCGATCGTCCGTTGCGTCTATTCCGCAGCTGATCGGGTTGGTGCCCACCCGCTTCCACAACAGTAATCCCCGCCGCCACCGGTTTGTTCGCCGGCGCAATCCACGGCGCAGGTCAGGCAATCTTCGCCATCGCCGATCTCACAAAGGCCGTTACCACAGAACGCACCGCCCACCTGCGCGCAGTCGTTGGAGCAGTTCCAGGCATCTTCACCCGCTTCGCAGAAACCCGTCATTGTCGCAATTGGCCGGGTCGTTAACGGTCTGGAACTGGCGCATCATTTCGTGATCTTCGTGATCCAGAATATGGCAGTGATATGGGAATCGACCCGGATAGTCCTCGAAGCGCGCGATCACCCTGACGCGTTCATCGGGGCCTACCCGGACAACGTCCTTCCATGAATTAATTTCATGTGGTTGGAGCGCCAGCGGCGTTTCTGTGCCGAGTACGCTGCGCGACAGAACCTGGAATGCAACGAGGTGAATGTGCATTGGGTGCATCATCGAACTCGGGTTCTCGAACTCCCAGATCTCAGTCGTGCCCAGTTGCGGGAAATTCGGACAGGTCATCCCAGAGCTCATCGCCGGTCGGCGTTCCCGATGGGCCGTCCAGCGTGCGAACCACCCATTCGTTGCCGGCACAAGGCTCGCTGACCTGTTCAAGACTGAACCATCGGGTTGTCGTTGCCTCGCCCTCGGGAATGGCCGTGACGCTTCGCAGTGTCGTTGGGGATCGCACCGGTGAATCCTGTCTCATCCGTAACAATGAATTTCATCACGTTGAATAGCCGCGGCGCCTGCAGATCGTCGTTACGCAGGACAATCTCGGTTCCGGTGGCGAAGCTCGTGAAGTCGACGATCACGTCGAGCCGCTCGGCGGGCGCCATGTGAATAGTACTGAGTGGGTTTGGTGCACTGATCAGACCGAGATCCGTGCCAATCAGATTGAACGGGATCACTTGACTGTCGTCGGCGAGATTCTCCAGCCGCAGTGTGTACTCGCGTGCCTGGGAGCCGTTCAGAATTCGGAATCGGTACTTACCTTTCTTGACGTTAAGGTACGGCCAGACTTTACCGTTGGCCAGGGTCTTGTCGCCATAGAAACCGTTGACGAATGATGTCGGATAAGAGAGCGAGCCGTCCGGGTTAAATTTCCGATCCTGAATGGCAATTGGAATTTCGTATTCGCCATCCGGCAAGCCGAGGCTGTCCTCGAAATCGTCACGCAGCAGATAAAAACCCGCCATACCGGCATAGACATTCAGGCGGGTGATCCCGAGCGCGTGGTCGTGGTACCACATGGTTGCCGGAAGTTGGTCGTTCGGATATTCATAAACATCCGTTTCCCCGGGCAGGATCGTGTATTCGGGCTGGCCGTCGAAGCGCGCCGGCAAGTGTCCGCCATGCAGGTGAGTGGAGATGCGCGCTGAGTTGCTGAACATATTCGGGCCATGCGCGCACTCGTCGACCTGGAACGGGTGGGTTGGTGGGAGGCTGTTAATGTAAGTGACCTCGATCGGTTCCCCAACCCGTGCCTCGATCGTGAAACTCGGATAGGCGCCATTATAGGTCCAGAGATCCGAGGTTGGTGGCAGTTGGCTATGCAACTGTTGTGTGGCCGTCTGCACGGTGATTGTGTATTGCTCGACACCGTCCGGACGCGTCCCGCTCGGTGCGAGTGCGGGCGGAATCGGCAGCGCATCGACGAACGGCTCGAGACCGCAGTTTGCCTGTGCCGTAGTGCAGGCTACACCGCTGCCCTCGAACGTACCGCCACTCGCTTCGCAGATGTCGCGGGCAATAGTGTCGGAGCACGACTCATCAACATTACAACAGGCGCCGACGGGTTGTGGGCACGGGTTCGGACTACACGACTCAATCGCGTCAGATGTGCCGCCCTGCGTTGTGCAGTCGGTCGGGGTCAGCACGCTGCAGTCACCGTTGACAAAGCAACAGGCGGATGTCGATGCCGGCGGTGTGAAATCAACGGTCAACAGCGGCGGGGTAGCGCCCTCTCTGCTGTAAAAGCGCCGTGCTGTCTTAAGGACACTTTCTTCGCCGATCATGATCCAGCCGTTATTACTGGCGGGCGTGTCCAGCCAGGCCTGGACGTTAGCGACCAGGGCTTCGTTCCCGGTAACATTGCTGTCCCAGGTCGCCGTCTCGCTCTGGCCGTTGGCTACCAGGGCGCTCGCACTGGCCGCGGCCGCGTAATCACCACCCGGCGTGTTCCAGCCGATCTGCTGAAACTTCGAGTTCAGCCAGGTTGCATCGCCGGGATTGGCGGTGTCTCCCTGTCCGCCGCCGGCATTGCTATCGCAGTTGACTGTGCCTTCGCCCCAGTCCCTGTCGAGGGTGTGCATCGTCATCGTTCGGCCATCGCCATCGCGTTCGCGATTGACCTGGGCGGTCAGGGCGACGCTATTAATCGTCGAACCCGCCGGAATACTCGCGGCGATGTCGAATTTCAGCAAAGCCCTGCGTGCGAAACCGTCATCCGTGTTGCCGGAAAATATATTCGTGCCCGCGCCGCAGCTATTGTCTTCGAAATTATCCGGGTTACCACCGCCCCGCTGGCCCTCATAGATCGTGTTGTCTTTGGCAGGACTCAAAATCTCAGTGGCCGACATCGCGGCCGACATTGCGAAGAACCCGAAATAAACGAAGGAGATAAAATAAAATGAACGGCGAGACGTCTTGCGGATGCCTTCTCTCATTTGTGCTACCCCTTATGGAACACTGAAACCCAGCGTTTATTGCAATATTGGGGCCTGGGGATTTGTAGACAATAAGTACATATACGAAGTGCGCACATACGTGCGCCGGGCGCCATGGGATGGAACCAAGGAAACCTTTTTTGCCCCCGTCCAGGGCAGCGCATGGCTGTTTAGTTCGGCTGGCTGCCGGGCATCCGGTATTCGATAGTCAAGGTCGGGCGAAATTCCGGAACCGGAGATTCCCGGCTGTCGAACCGCTTGACCGACCGCGGCGTTTCTTCATCACCGACCAGTATCCAGCCGAAGTTTCTGTGTGGCGCGTGCTGCCATAGGCGAACATCGGCCACCAGTTTAGGTGTGCCCTGCCAGGTATAAAAATCCGCTTCACCAACCAGGGTCTTAGCACTCGCGTGGGCGACATAGTGGCCGCCTGCGATTGTCCAGAACTGATAGTCGTAGAGCGTATGCAACCAGGTACTGTCGCCGATATCGGACGCGGCGCCACCGCCGCCTGAGCTGAATGCCGGGCCCTCGGACCAGGCTTCCAATAGCCGGTGCACTGCGACTTGACTAATTCGATCGTTACTCGGCGTCAGGTGCAAGTTGAGAAACACCCGTTCGATAAGAGCCTTAGCTGGCAGGGCCCTCGGCCAGATCGAATCGAACCATGGCGCGACGCACGCCACCGGTCGCCTGACCGGTGCGACCGACAAACAATGCAGGGCCACTGCCGTTGGCCAGCAGGCCCGACGCGTCTTCAATCAGGGTTGCGTCATTGGTGGCTTCGATGACGAGCGTTTCGGCACGAGTCTGATCCGGAATGCTGCTCAACAGGAATCCGGCCAGAACGATTCCCTTGTAACAATGCAGAGTTTTTCGTGCGATCAACACCTCAAAAATTGCTCGTATACATCAGGCAATGCTTTGCCCGCGAAGGCATATATTCCGCCACCGCATCAGGCGAGCCCGTTGTCCCGGCGGATCGCTTCGAGATTCAGGCTGGCAGTCGCCACTCCATCGATACTTTTGCCGACATTGATCATCGCCGTATGCACCTTTTGTAGTTTCTCACAGCCGTAATCATCGCAGACGGCACAATTTTCAAGGCCGCGATCAATCGTGCATTGACGCACTTCACAACGCGCACAGAATCCGGTCTTGGGCCGCGTGTCCCGGCAACCGTGACAATTAACAGAGGCCGGCTCTACCTCAATCTTCCATTGTGCAAAGACCTTATCCGCATATTCTTGTCGCAGGTCATCATCATCGAACTTAGTAGCCTGGTAAACATCACAGCCGGAACAATCCAGGCCGCAGTATGCAATATGCGGTTGAAGGACTTTTTCTGCTGTCATAGTTATGATCTCCCCGGATTAGTCAGGTCCAGATCCCCACCAAGCTAACCGATGGGGATATCATCGACGGGTCGATTTGATGCCGTACCGGCAATCAACCAGCCCGTGTCATTCTTATTGACGAGAAAGTACATCTCGGTGAATTCGAGCACCATCGGTTCATCTTTGTCCTTGAGGTTGGTGATGGTTTTCGTCTGGGTCCAGACAATGGCCAGTTCACCGCTTGCATGCACGTCGATTATCTCTACCTGGCGTTCATACCCTTCGGTTGTTGCGGACAGGACTGCGGCCACGGTTTTCCACAGGGCCGGCAAATCCGCGGTCAGTGGCTGATCTTCTGGCATGCCCGGGTGAGTGGGATGCAGTTGATACTGGACGCTGCCCTCGGCCAGCAAAGCTATCGCGGTATCAATGTCCTGTTTGGTAATAGACCGGTTGAAGTCAAGAATCGTGCGCGCCGCCGGATGTGAGGCATCGCTGGTTTCCGCTGCCGCTTGCAGCGTCCCGAAGACGGCCAGTACCAGGGCAACTATCGCGGTAAAAAATGCACGTTGCATAACGAGGCTCCTCAATGCTCTGCATGATCTGCCCAGTTTGACGACAGGGTGTCGTTATAGAAATACGCGTTTATGCGTATGGATTTAGACAGCACGAATCTTGTATTGCTGACACAGGACCGTATCAATTACGGATTTGCTAACGTGAAAGACTATTCATTCAATCAACACGTTGCTGATCTATTGCGTCAGATGGGCGATCTGTTGACGCAACAACAGGCAAATCCATATCGCATCAGCGCATATCAGCGTGCCGCCGATGCGATTGATGCGCTTGACGAAGATGTTAGTAAGGTGCTCGAGAAAGAAGGGACTGAAGGCCTGATTCGGCTGCCGTTCATTGGTACAGGAATCGCCGCATCAATTCGGGAGATTGCGGCAACCGGGCATTGGACACGCCTTGACCGTTTACGCGGTTCTCTGGCACCCGAACGACTGTTCCAGACGGTACCGAGCGTCGGTCCGGAACTGGCGCATGTGATCCACGACGAATTACACGTCGATACACTCGAAGCATTGGAAATCGCTGCACACGACGGACGTTTGATGGCGGTAAAAGGCGTTGGACCGCGCCGCGCTGCCGCGATTCGCGCCGGGCTCGCGAATATTCTGGGTCGGCGACATGTCTCGAGACGGCCCGGTCATGGCCCGGGGGCAGGTGTGTTGCTGTCTGTCGATCGGGAATACCGGGCGAAGGTTCGTGCCGGTCAGTTGCCGAAGATTGCACCACGGCGTTTTAACCCGAGCGGCGAAAAATGGTTGCCGGTTCTGCACACGAAGCGCGGTGATTGGCAGTTTACGGTTTTGTTCTCGAATACGGCCCGTGCTCATCAGCTGGCACGCACAAATGACTGGGTCGTAATTTATTTCTATGGTGGCGATCACCATGAGGGACAGCACACCGTCGTTACGGAAACGCGAGGGGCCCTTTGCACAACCTGCGTGTTGTGCGCGGTCGTGAAGCGGAATGCCGAACCTTTTATCGGCGCGGCGGCCGCGAACCACTCGGGTATGAAAAGCGCCTGACTAAAAAAACGGAAGAAAGGCGCTTTTTTGGTTTTTTACGCCAGCACCCAACCATAGGCTGTATTACTCGGCTCAGGTCCCGCTTCGACGTAAGCGGTCTTCATCTGGCTGATGGCATCGCCCGGGATCTCGCTACGTTTGGCGTCGATGTCGATCTGGTACAGTCGCGCGAGATTCTCGCCGAAGATCAGCCGCCGGTCGGCATCGGTAATCGGAGCGTAGCCAAATGCATCCTGCAGGTGCTGTGGGATCTGGAAGCGCCGCATTGCTTCGATCTGCCATTGTGGTGAGCCCCACCAGATGCAGTCAGTTCCCCAGATCACGTGATCCGCGCCGAAGCTTTTGATGATCTGACCCAGCAGGTGTCCGCAAATATCCGGGTGGGTAATCACCGAGTAGCCGAACACCCCGCCGAGCTCCATATACACATTCGTCATCTTCGGATCTGCATCTCGCGCACGGCACAGATCTGTGGTCCACGGAATGTAACCATCTGCATCGACACCGACGAAACTCGTCGGCATTTGCGCCATCATGTGCTGCATGCCGGAGTGATAGATGATGAAGTTCATGTCGCGAAATTGTCTGGCGACAGTGGGTATATCCCGCGGTGAGAAATACTCTTTAAGGCGGCCGGGCAAGGCCAGGCCTTTGTGCGTGCTGACATTAATCCGTCCCAAAGAGCGTATGTGCTCAAGCAACGGGTAGGAAATGTCTTCGTCATCAAACATCCACGGTCCGGTGGGGTTGCCGGTATAGAGTTTGAAGCCGTTAATACCGAGTTCCTCGACCTGGCGGGAAGCCTCGTCGTGGGCGCCCGGTCGTGTCGGGTCGACAATGCCATGGCTTAGCATGCGCTCGGAGCCGGCCGCGTTATTGATCGAGTCACGTGTCTCGATCATGTCTTCGATCGTGATGCTATATTCCTCGATCTTGCCGACGGCGGCGCCGGAAATCAGCCCCATGACGGTATCCGAGTCGAAGAAGATTTCTTTCAGGAAATTAGCGCGATGCAGGTCACCCTTCTTTGGAGTTACGCCGATGAGGTCAGAATTCAGGCCAAATTTTCCGGTAAGCTTGCGGAAGGCCAGAGGACCCGCGATGCTGTCTTTGACATGATGATTCTGGGCGTCGAAGATAAATTCTGTTTTTGGCCATTTCTCTTTATAGGCTGCTGATTCCATCGCTTCCGCTGCGTGCACATCAAACGTCGGTCCGAATACATCATTGAATGCCAGGAATGCGGTCGCCATGCCGCCGGTCGTGCGCAAGAAATCGCGGCGCGACATGCCCAGGGCTTTGGCATTCTGATCGGCCAGTTCAAATATACGTGCTTCGACTCGCTTCTGAGCAGCAGTTTGAGGCATCGGAACAATTTCCTCGTTGCCGACGATCTGCGTGGGCAACGGCGAGGCCAACCCGGTTTGCCAGTCTTTGTGATTTTTCTTTTTCCACATGATGTGTTTCCTGTAACAGCCGTCGATTCAGCTTCGAATGGCACTGCAAGTGCCGACACGGCCCGCTCATTTTGGAAGAGATGCGAATAGTGTACTCGATTCCCCTGCCGTTGTTTTTGTGCCGCCTGTTGGATTTTCTACCTAACTCGCTCAGGCTTTGAGCTCTTCGAAGAGCCGATAAGATGTTTCATGCATGCCCAGCGAACGATAGGTATTCTGAGCAACGGTATTTTCGCGTTCCACGTACAGCCGAAATCCGCAGACCATCGGATCCTGCTTGGCGGTTCGCCTTACGAATTCGTGCAGGGAACGATAAACCCCTCGTCGACGGTATTCGGGCTTCACGTAAACGCTCTGAATCCACCAGAAATTTCCGTTTCGCCAGTCGCTCCATTCGGTCGTAATCATCAGGGATCCCGCTGATTCACCGTCATGCTCCGCAACGACATAGAACCCCAGTGCCTCATTTGCAAGCAATGCCCGAACACCAGACGTGATGAGTTCCCGGTCCAGTTCTTTTCCCTCAGTCTCGCGTGCCATCGCGCAATTGAAATCGATCAGAATACCGGTGTCATCAGGATTCGCCCTGCGAATCTCTGTCTTGTTCATGCTCGCCACCTTTTTATTTAGCGAAAGTTCTTGTCGAGATACGTTGCGAATACGGAAATCACCTCAGGCAGATTGTCGCGACCGAAGCCGATACGAACGTGACGCTCTCCATATTGAAATAGCCTTGACGGGACAAGCATGATGCCCGCCCGGTTGACCAATTCGTCACAAAAAGTTGAAGTATCCTGTTCTATCAGCATTCTGGGAAAACAAACCGAGCTGCCGAACGGTCTGTTCCAGCCGAAGCAATCGTCGTAGTCGTCGAAAAATTCGTCGAGTATTGAAAGGTTCCTGTGTAATCGTGCGCGTTGCTGTTCGACAATTTTTATCCTGTTACGGATTCCCATGATGGCCAATATTTCACTGGGCGCACTATTGCAGATCGTAGTGTAGTCCTTGAGTGTCAGCACCCGCGTCAGGATCTCTCGATTCTGTGATGCCAGCCAACCGATTCTGAGCCCTGGCAGGCCGAAACTCTTTGACAGGCCGAACAGGGAAATCGCGTTGTCATACAGCTCGCAGGCGGAGGGCAGTGTCGAGTCCGAATTCACCTCGAGAAAACGATACATCTCATCGGCGAGAAGGTAGATGCCCCGCTTTCGCATCAGCTCGACGAGTGCCAGAAAGTCTTCTTTTGGCGGCATGTAGCCGGTCGGGTTATGCGGAAAATTCACGACCACGAGTCTTGTGTCCGGACGCAATTGTTCTTCCAGGCTCGCAACATCGTACCGCCAGCCCTGCTCTTCATCCGGCTCCCAGTTGTCGACCGCGCAGCCTATCGACCGGGCGACTTCATGTAATGACTGGTAGGCTGGTGCCATGACGATTACGTGGTCCCCGGCTTCGAGCAGCGCGTGCATCAGCAGAAATATTGCTTCTTCCGGCGCGGCGACGACGATATTCGACGCGTCGATATTGCCATACATAGCGGCGATCGCTTCGCGCAGAAGGGGATGACCCTGGCTTTCGGTGTACCGGAGGTCGAGCCGTTCCCAGAGATTCCTTGATTCAGCATCCGCCATGCTGAGCAATTCCGCCATGGTCAGCGCTTCGCAGTCCGAGCACGAGAGCAGGTAACGCGCTGTAAACTCATGTTCCGAAAAGTAGCGCTCCAGCGCGAATGAGGCTATTTTCACCGCGTTACGCCGCTATCGTTTTGACGTACCAGGCGACGAAGATCTGCGTAAAGTTTTCCATTTTTGAATAAGGGCCCGGTGCGTAAAAGCGTGAGTTCACACCTTCCTGATTTCGTTCGATGATGTATTGATCAGCAATCGTCGTAACATCCCACAACCAGGTTAATTTTTTCAAATCGTAATCTTTGCCTTCTTCAGCGGATTCGCTCACGAGCCATGTAATATCGCAATCTGTGGAATCCACGGACAGTGGTGTAAAGCGATACAGGACAATGTGGTCGCAGTAGGCCAGCGCGTAGGTGACCGGGCCAACCTGAAAATCCGTAGCGCCGCCATCATAATTCTTTATGTCGCCGAGCAACGGCGCCACGGGCTTGCCGTCCTCGCTACCGGTAACGTGGCCCCTGAGCAGTGGATACCGCTCATAGCTGCGCTCCGTGCCGGGTTCACCGGATTGTAGATAGAAATTAGTCACGACTTTCTCGCTGAGGCCACACGACGCTGCGCGCGCCATGACCTGTCTGAGCTTGTCAGCATATTGTTCCTCCGGGATCGCCAGGCCGTGCCCGCGCGAGTACTCCGGGTGGGCCGGCGCGCAGTGATAGCACTCGCAGTAATTCTCTACGGCGAGTTTCCAATTCGCCGCGATCGGATAACTCTGCCGGTGGGCCACTTTGGCACGATCGAGACGGTAGGGCCGCAGACATTCTGTCAGGTCATCCTCTATTGGATCGAAACAGGCAGGTTGGTCAGCGAAGTTGACAAAAATCATTCCTTGCAGACTTCGCAGATGAATCTTCTTCAGGGAGTAGCGCGTCTTGTCGAACGACTCCGGCATTTGTGCCGCCCCGAGTAATTCGCCATTCAATGCATAGGTCCAGCCGTGATATTGGCAAGTCAGGCGCGAGGTCTTCCCGCTGGCCTCGAGACAGACGCGGGAGCCACGATGTCGACAGACATTAACCAGGGCGCTGATCTCATCCGCGGCGTTCCGTACGATAATCACCGACTCGGTGGTGAAGTTGAATAGAAAATAGTTGCCAACCTTGGGGATTTCACTTTCATGACCGGCGTATAGCCAGGATTTCATATAGATCTGTTCGATATCACGTGCATAGATATCAGGGTCTTGATAAAAAGCCTGTTCCAGTGCGTAACCGGTTTGATGTCCGGCAATCAAGTTTCTTATGGCTTGCAAATCCAACTTGGTTTTCCCTTGCTCGGTTAATTTATAACTCGCGCTAAATTGATTGTATTAGTGATTACCGTCGAGTTTTTTCTGTTGCTGTCGTGTGATGATTGCGGCGACAATCACGCCAATCGAGACCAGCACGATGATAACGGTTGCCAGTGCATTGATATCCGGGGTAACCCCCAGGCGAACTTTCGAAAAGATCAGCATCGGCAACGTCGTCGATCCGGGGCCGGAAACAAAGCTAGCGATCACGACATCGTCCAGGGACAAGGTAAATGAAAGTAACCAACCGGCGACCATCGCGGGCGCGATCATCGGAACCGTAATGTCGAAAAACACTCTGAATGGTCGGCCACCCAGATCCATCGCAGCTTCCTCAAGGGTCTGATCCATGCCGCTCAGGCGGGAGCGCACCACGACCGCGACATACGCCATCGAGAAGGTCACATGCGCGATCATGATTGTTGTCGCGCCACGCGTCTGCGGCCAACCGATCCAGTCACCGAGTGTGATGAATAAAAACAGCAGGGAGATGCCGGTAATGATTTCCGGCATGACGAGAGGGGAGGTAATCATGCCGGTCAACAGCAGGCGTCCCTTGAATGAACTCATTCTATTCAACGCCAGTCCGACGAATGTACCGAATACAGTGGCCAGTGTTGCACTGACTGCGGCGATTTGCAGACTGAGCAGTGCCGATGACAGCACTGCTTCGTTTTCAATCAGGGAGCGATACCAACGCAGCGAAAAGCCGCCCCACAGCGTCACCAGACGCGAGTCATTGAAAGAGTAGACGATGACCGACAGGATCGGGATGTACAAAAATGCATAACCGAAAGCGGTAATGCTTAACAGCATGATTCCGCGGTGCTTCACTGCTGTTCCCCGGATTGTTGTGCCTGTGTTCTCTGGAACCACATCATCGGTAGCACCAGGATCATCAATAACACTACGGATACCGCGGATGCGACCGGCCAGTCGCGGTTAATAAAGAATTCATCCCACAGAGCGCGTCCGACCATAAGCGTGTCGGAACCACCCAGCAGCGCGGGAATAATGAACTCTCCCATCGCCGGGATGAAAACCAGCAGGCACCCGGCAAGGATGCCGGGCGCAGACAAAGGCAGCGTGACGTCGAAAAATACCTGCCAACGGCGGGCACCGAGATCTGCTGCAGCATCATTTAGATCGAGATCAAGGCGTTCGAGGTTTGCATAGAGCGGCAGGATCATGAATGGCAAATACGAGTACACGATACCGAGATAGACCGCAAAATCGGTATAGATCAGTGCCAAGGGTTTGTCGATGATACCAATCCCGAGCAGGGCGTTATTGATAACCCCGTGACTGTTCAATAAACCAATCCATGCGTAGATGCGCAGCAGAAATGAAATCCAGAATGGCAGTATGACACCCAACAGCAGGAAGTTTCGGCGAGCCGACGGCTGGCGGGCAATGTAATACGCCATCGGATAGCCCAACAACAAGCAGAAAAAAGTCCCGACGCCTGCCATCTTGATCGAGCTTAAATAAATGATCGCGTAATAGCGGTCCTGAAACAGGAAACCGTAATTGTCGAGCGTAAACTTGATACGGTCGAGACCGGACTCGGCCCAATCGATCAGCGGTGTAAATGGCGGTAGTGCGACAATAGGGTCCGCGAAACTGATTTTCAGGATAATGATGAACGGCGCCAGAAAAAACAGCAGCAACCAAAGGTACGGCGTAATCAGCGCATAGCGAATCCAGCGGCGACGTCCGTCCCAGCGTTGGGTCGTGTTGCTATTCATTCGCTCAGTAAAATCGCACTGGCGATATCCCAGGACACATAGACTTCATCGTCCCATTCGACCGTACGTACGGCCGAGCGGCGCCGGTTTTGCGCGCTGACCTGTAATACTAATCCGCTTGGCAGTTGAACTTTATACAAGGACAGATTGCCAAAGTACCCAAGATCAAGGACCACACCTTTTAGTACCGTGCGTTCACTCGCCGATGGTGGCTCCTTGTCGATGAAAATCTTTTCCGGTCGCACGGCAACCCAATGCCGTCCTTCAGTCACAGCTTCATTCGGACAATCCGCAATGAGCTCAGATTGCGCCTGATCGCAGCGGAGTCTTACGCGGCCGGCATCTGAGTCGATGATCGTGGCTTCAAGCAGGTTGATCGTGCCTACGAAGTCGGCGATGAACCGGTTGGCGGGATATTCGTAAACTTCACGTGGTGTTCCGACCTGCTCGAAACGTCCCTGATTCATTACTGCGATCCGTGTCGACAGCGTCATCGCCTCTTCCTGATCGTGAGTGACGACGATAAACGTAATCCCGAGTTCTTCTTGCAGGTTCATGAGTTCGAACTGGGTATGTTCGCGCAGCTTTTTGTCGAGAGCTGCCAGGGGTTCATCGAGGAGCAATAGTTTAGGCCGCTTGACGAGTGCGCGCGCCAGGGCAACGCGTTGCTGCTCTCCGCCCGAGAGCCTGTGTGGTTTTCTATTTGCCAACGGACTTAGCTTGACCATGTCAAGCATGTCCTGCACCCGTTCCTTGATCGGGCCGGCAGTAAGACCATCTTTCTTAAGCCCATACGCTACGTTTTGTTCGACCGTCATATGCGGAAATAATGCATATGATTGGAACATTATATTAACGGGACGCTCGTACGGTGCCACCGACGTCATATCCGCGCCATCGATTAGTATCTGACCGGCCGTTGGGCGCTCGAATCCAGCTAGCATTCTCAGCAAGGTTGTCTTGCCGCTGCCGGAGCCGCCCAATATAGTGAACAACTCGCCGGCGTAAATATTGAGACTGATATCGTCGACGGCCGTCATATTCGCGTATCGCTTGGTCAAATTCCTGATTTTCACGATGGGTATTGCATCAGGATCAAGCCACGGTGTTTCACTGAACTGATTTTCAGACATTAACGTGCCCGCTTATTGGTGCTTTGTCATTATTCTGCCTCAAAGACCGGTCTTTATTCGCGACCAGGCGCGCGTCCGTCGACGTTCCAGTTTGGGACCAAAGATTTTGCCTGCATTGAGATTAGTGAGCAGGCTCTGCGATGGGTAAGATGCGGGGTCCTGGGAGATTAACGGATCGATCAACGGAATCGATGCCAGGTTGCCGTTGGCGTAACCCGTTAAATCACTGATTGGCGCGATGACCTCCGGCCGTAGCAGATAATTTATAAACAGGTGGGCATTTTCAGGGTGGGGAGCGTCGGCCGGAATAAAGATCCCATCGAACCAGACAACCGTACCTTCTTTCGGCACTGAATACGCGAGTTCCACATCGGCGCCAACTTCCCTGACTCGCCGCATCGCCTGACTGTAGTCGCCGGACCAGGCCATGGCGACGCAAACCTCTTCATTGGGCAGATCATTGATCAATTTCGCGGAACTGAAGTAACGAACGTAAGGTCGCACAGATTTCAGCAAGGCTTCGACCTCGGCAATATGCGCCTCCTCCATGCTGTTTGCGTCATGGCCGAGATACAGCATGACGAGCGGAATGACATCGGTCGGCTCATCAAGATAAGTGACGCCACAATCGGCAAATTGCGCCACGATTTCCGCATTAAACAACATGTCACCGCTATCGATAGGCGCGTCGGGCATGCGTTGCCGGACCATACGTATGTTGTACGCAAATCCGGTTGTTCCCCACATATAGTTGACGCCGTACTTATTGCCAGGATCGTAGCGAGCCTGAACTTCCATGACCCAGGGGTCCAGATTGTTCCAGTTCGTCAGTTTGCTGCGATCCAGAGGTTGGTAGACACCGATTGGAAATAATCGCTCTGAATAACGAACGGCATGCACGACGACGTCGTAGCCGGTCCTACCCGCCAGAAGTTTCGCCTCGACGATTTCGGTGGAGTCGTAAACATCATAATTAACGTCGATGCCATATTCAGCTTCGAAGTCAGAAATTGTCGTTTCGCCGATGTAGTCAGCCCAATTGAAAACATTAAGGATTTTTTCCTCCTCAGCGCCGACCGTCCATGCAACAAGCAGGGTTGCGATCAGAATTATTAGCTGAACAGCGTTCACGTCCTATATCATATCCAGGCCACGTTTGGCGAGCGCCCGCGCAATAATGAGGCGTTGGACTTCACTCGCACCTTCCCAGATTCTATCGACTCTGAGCTCGCGACTGAAACGTTCCGCACAGTTTTCACGCATATAGCCGCGGCCGCCGAAAATCTGTACAGCACGGTCGGCGATTCGACCAGCGGCCTCGGAAGCGTATAGCTTGGCAATCGAGCAGCGCGCGTGCAGCGATCTGACATCCTCACCACGATCATGAGCCTCAGCGGCCTCGAATGTCATCAGGCGAGCAGCCCACAGTTCAGTGACCGAGTCCGCGAGCATGCCCTGGACGAATTGCTTCTCGATTAAGGGTCCGCCAGCAACGATGCGGCTTTTCGCAAATTCGGTAGTTTCCTCTATCAATCGAGCCGCAGCACCACAGCTTCGTGCTGCGATCATCAAACGTTCGCGGCGAAACCAGCTATGCGAAAAACCCATGCCATCACCTTCTTCGCCAATTCGATTGGCGAGCGGCACCAGGGCGTCGGTAAAGCGCAAAGTTGGATGGTGATGGTCAAAAGTGTGGCTGAATAATGGTGTGCAGACCGTCTCGATGCCAGGCGAGTCTTTGTCGACGAAAAACAGCACATCGCTGCCCGCGGCCGTACCATCCATAAGCTTGGCTTGTACAAACAAGAAATCGGCACGATTGGCGCTGGTCACATACCATTTCTCACCGTTTAACCGATAGCCGTCAGCACCGTGACTGGCGGTGGTTTCTATCGTGACGTCGGAACCCGAGCCGCTTTCGGTGATCGCGTAGCACTCCTTTCGCAAACCATCTTTCATGGGAAGAATGTAGCGTTGCAGCTGATCATTGTTGCAGGCCTCGAACATCCACTGATGTGGCTCGGGAAAACACCAGCAGAGCGCATTCGTTACCCGGCCAAGTTGTTCCCAGACAGCGACCTGATCGACCGTCCGTGCTGCAAGTCCGCCGTGTGCCTTCGGCACATCCATGCTGCTGAAACCAAGCTCGATGGCCACGCGTTTGTGACGAGCCACGGTATCGGCCGGCAATTTGCCGTTATTGAGCTCGGCCTCGATTTCGCATGGGATCAGCTCTTCTTCGGCAAATTTTCGCGCCGTCGCCTGCCAACGGTTCGCCGTGTCATCGAGGTTGATTCTCACGTTGCTTGCCTCTGGGCGATAATTAAAGACGCTTAAAATGTTTCGGAAACACGCTGGCCAGGTAGGCCATACAAATGTTTTTCGCCTTTTCAGGATTCATAGTATCGGGACTGATCAACAAGTCGAGCCAGAGACCTTCACTCATAGCAGATAATCCAATCGCGACAGTTTCCGGGTCGACATCGGGGTAGGGGCCCCGACTCACGATATCAGTGCAGAGTTCGACGAGCATATTACTGTATTCCATGTCCCGCTCGGCACAGATTTTCCGATATGTTGGCCGTGACTTGCTCTCACCCCAGAAAGCGAACCACACGGCGATTTTGTTTCGATCGCAGACTGCCCTGTCGAAATCAGCGGTGACCAGCGTCGTCAGTTTCTCCGCGCTGTCGGGACCCGTCTTTTCGAGAGCCTTCACCCAGGCATTGCGATAGTCATCGGCAACATAGCGTAGTGTTTCGACAAGCAGCCCGTCTTTGCTCTGAAAATGCAAATTGATGATGCCCTGGCTGAGGTTCGCGTCCCTGGCGACGGTACCCGTTGTCGTGTCTGACAGGCCGCGCTTGGCGATCGTCCGGATGGTTGCCTTGATCAGCTGCAGGCGGCGTTTTTCCTTCGATTCGGTGCGTCGCTTGGGGATATGTTGCTGTGCGGCGACTGTCATGTATAAAACCTATATTTCAAATATATTCAGTAACTTGGATTCAAATCAGAAAACCGAAATCGCATACGCGATCGTTAATAATGAATGAACAATCATTCATTTTAATGGACACGATAGCGCAAATGTGCCACCCTTTACAAATCTTAAATCAGCCAAGAGGCATTTATGCGTCGCTCGCTGACCCGTTCAAATCAGCACTTTCAAAAAGCCGTGAACAGGCTCCCCCTCGGGGTGACTTCGAATTTCCGTTACTGGGGGAATGATCGGACCATCTATGTTGATCACGCCAAAGGCGGGCGTTTGTGGGACATCGATGGCAATGAATACATAGATTATCGATTGGGTTACGGGCCCTGCATTCTTGGCTATGGCGATCCACGCGTTGATACCGCTGCGCGTGCGGGTATCGAAGTCGGCGGCGTCTTCGCATTGTCGACCGAACTTGAGTACGCGGTGGCGGAACGTATCTCCAAAATGGTGCCGGCGGCCGAACTCGTTCGGTTTTCCAATTCGGGCACGGAAGCAGTCATGGCAGCGTTGCGCCTGGCACGCGCTTATACCCGCAAGGATTCCTATGTGATGGTGGAGGGTGGTTACCATGGCGTTTTCGACGCCGCATTGTGGTATACCCCAATGAAAAACTGGGACCCGTCCAAGGGTGACCCGGAGGTGGCCGCCTATAGCGAAGGTGTACCACTGAGTCTAAAAGCCATGTTGCATATGGTGCCACTAAACGACGCCAATAGACTCGAGGACGTGCTGAAGATTCACGGTGATGAGATCGGCGCTTTCTTATTTGAGCCTATCATGGGCAATTGTTGTTCTATTACAGCCACGCAGGCATATCTGCACGATGCCCGAACTCTGTGCGAGCAGCACGATGTACTCATGATTGTCGACGAGGTCAAAACAGGGTTTCGCGTGGCACGCGGTGGGGTACAGGAATTACTGGGGTTCAAGGCTGATTTATGTACATTCGCCAAGGCGATGGCTAACGGCTACCCGATTGCGGCCGTTGCGGGCCGTGAGGACATCATGCGCCGCATTGGCGATGACGTCGTCCACGGCGGAACGTTCACCTGCCATTCTGTGGCGCTCGCCGCGGCTGATAAGACCCTCGAGATTCTGGATGAGACGCCTGCTTTGCAGACGATCGAGGCATACGGAATAAAGCTGCAGCAAGGTATCGGGAGGATTCTTGATCAACGCAGTATTGAACACTCATTTGTAGGTCATCCGTCGATGGGGCGGGTCTGTTTTTCACGGCCGAGCCACCGACGAACTACCGTGACTGGGCGAATACGGATTACTCATTTTATGAAAAGCTGGCGCCAGAATTACACGACCTCGGAATTCTCTGCGAACCGGATTCTCGTGAGCCGTGGTTTATATGCGAAGCACATGATGAAAGTTGTCTGAGCAAGACATTGACCAATTTTGAGCAGGCGGTGGACCAGACTGTCAGTCAGTTGCGTGCGCTGACCGCGGGCGGTACGGCGTAATTGGGGAGGAGTCGACGATTGTGACGAAGTATGACGCGATTGTCGTTGGCGCCGGTCATAACGGTCTGACGAACGCGGCCTTCCTGGCGAAAGCCGGCCTCGATGTTTTGCTCCTGGAGCGCAATGACTATATCGGCGGAGCCACGGTAAGTCGCGAACTCTACAAGGGGTTTACTTACTCGAACTGCTCGTATGTCTGCAGTCTGTTGCGTCCGGAAATTTATCGCAGTCTGAATCTCGCTAAATATGGTTTGCAGGTCGTGCCGTATGGCGGCAGCGTAACCATGTGCCAGAACGGTGATTTCCTGGGCAATTACCCCGATCCGGATGTGGCGCGACGCGAAATGGCGCGGCACAACGAGCGTGATGCGGTGGCCGCAACGCGTTTTGATAGGGACATTATGAGACAGTGTCGTGCCATCAAGCCTTTTTTGATGAGAACGCCACCTGATCCGGCATCCTTCAAGCCGCGCGATTTGCTCGAGTTCCTTAATATCGGCAAGGAGTTCTACAAGCTCGGCGAAGAGGTGATTTACGACACGATTCGTTTCTACACCATGAGTATCGCGGAATTCCTCGATGAATACTTCGAGTCGGATCTGATCAAAGCCGCTTATGCGGGCTCGGGAATTATCGGTTCGGGTCTCGGCGTGATGTCACCCTGGCACGGCCTATGTTCTGTTGCATCACGCGATGGGCGAGGTCGACGGCAACATGGGTGCCTGGGGATTTGCGCGCGGGGGCATGGGCGCGATCGCCAATGCAATGGCGGCCGCATTCGAGGATCTCGGTGGCGAGATCAAGACTGAGGCGGGAGTTGATCAAGTTATTGTCAAGGGTGGCCGGGTCAAAGGTGTTGCATTGGAAAACGGTGACGAATATTACTCCGACCTCGTGGTATCGAACCTGGATCCGAAACGCACGTTTCTCAAGTTGATGAACGAGAAGGATCTTGATCCGTCGATTATCGAGAAAGCCCGTAATTTCAAGATTCGCGGTTCATCGGGCAAGCTGAACATCGCCCTGGACGGAGCACCCGAGTTCCCGGCACTGGGTAAGGATAATCCCGCTGATGCGCGGAGACATACATTTCATGGATTCGATAGAGCGTCTCGAGCGAGCTTACGACGATTGGAAAAACGGCACATGGTCGAAGGATCCCTACGTGGATATGTTGATTCCGACCTTGACCGACCCGACGATGACGCCACCCGGCAAGCATTTCATGTCTGTCTTCGTGCAATACGTGCCACCGAAATTGAATGGACGGGATTGGACCGATGAGGATCGTGACGCGTTCGGTCAAACCGTCATCGATCAAATCGCGCAGTACAGTCCGAATTTCAAGAGCCTGATTCTGCACGCTGAAGTGCGCACGCCGCGCGAAATCGAAGACGAAATCGGACTGACCGAAGGCAATATATTCCAGGGCGAATTGACCATGGATCAATTGATGTTCAATCGACCCTTCCCGGGATACGCGCAATACCGCGGGCCGGTGCGCGGACTCTATATGTGTGGTTCCGGCACGCATCCGGGCGGTGGCGTCATGGCAGCCCCGGGTGCGAATGCCGCGCGTGAAATCCTGCGGGACCTGCGGCGGCCAAACACCGTACCGGAGGGTTGGACCGATGACTGATTCGAATCGCGTTGTCGTCATCGGCGCCGGCCACAACGGGCTCGTCTGTGCCGCCTACCTTGCAAAAGCCGGCAAGGAAGTCGTCGTGCTCGAAGCGGCGGAACAGGTTGGCGGTGCTGCGGTAACGGCAGAGTTCGCGCCTGGTTTTAAAGTGTCGGCTTGCGCGCATTTGCTGAATTTACTCGATAACGGAATTAGCCGGGACCTGGGTTTGGAGTCACATGGCTTGCATCTGGTCAGAACTGATCTTGCGACCGTTGCCCTGGCGACCGATGGCGGGCACCTGACCTGGTCAGGTTCGGAGATTTCCGGCGGCGGACTGTCTGCTGCGGATCAAACCGCGTTCGTCGAGTACCAGCGACGGATGACCCGTTTCGCTACGTTGCTCGGACGCCTGCATAACGTCATTCCGCCCCGGCTCGCCACGAGCAACAGAACGGATCTGATCAGTTCCGCCAAGCTCGCGCTGGATATTCGCCGTCTCGGGAAAAAGGATATGCGAGAATTTCTGCGCATAGCCGGAATTAATATTTTCGATATTCTTGAAGAGAGCTTCGATAATGCATTGTTGAAAGGCGCGCTGAGCCTGGATGGCGTGCTCGGCACGAATCTGGGACCGCGCTCTAATAACAGCGTATACGCAGCCATGTACCGCCGGAGTGGAAAGCTTGGTGGCCGGCAGGGTGCATTGGCCCTCCCCGGTGGTGGCATGGGCGCAGTTGCCGAAGCGATGGCTGCGGCTGCCCGGCAACACGGTGCAACGATTCGTACGGCAAGCCCCGTCACCCGGATTTTGCTCGACGGTGACCGGGTGAGCGGTGTCGAGCTTACCGACGGGGAGCGCGTCGATGCGGGGACGATCGTGTCGAATGCCGATCCGCAAACGACATTTTTCAAATTGTTGGGCGCCCGCCATCTCGAGGCAGGATTTATGCGCCGTATTCAGCATCTGCGTATGCGTGGAAAAGCTGCAAAGCTGCACCTGGCATTGAGCGGCTTACCCGAGTTCACTGGTGTTGCACCGGAACAGTCAGGGGAGCGGCTGGTCGTCGCACCGGATCTGGTCTACGTCGAACATGCTTTCGACCACTCGAAATACGGCGAGCATTCCGCTGAGCCGGTGCTCGAGATAAGTATTCCGAGTGTCCACGACAAAAGTCTTGCACCGGACGGTCAGCACGTGCTGTCCGCCATCGTGCAATATGCGCCATATGATCTGAAGGGTGGTTGGGAATCGTCGCGGGAAACTTTTTTGGATAAAATCATAAGCGTACTGGCCCGTTATGCGCCGAATATTCGCGAGCAGGTTATGCACTCGCAGTTACTAACGCCGGTCGACATAGAAGCGCAGTTTCGTATCGCCGGTGGCCACTGGCACCACGGTGAGCTTGCTTTGGATCAAGCGCTGATGTTACGTCCGGTGCCGGGTGCCGCGCAGTATGCGGCGCCCATAGACGGGCTTTATCTTTGTGGCGCCGGTTGTCACCCGGGCGGTGGCGTCATGGGGTCAGCTGGTCGTAACGCGGCTACCGCGGTCTTGGCGGGGAATTTGACATGAAATCGAGAGAACACTTCCGCACCCATGTATACCCGTCGCCGTTTTTCCCGGGCATGGAGCGGCTAAACCGGCTCAAAGAGTGGGGTCGCTGGGCGGATTACCTGTCGCCGCATGCCTACTTCGACGTATCGATGGAATATTTTGCCGCGCGCAATGCCTGTGGGGTTTTCGATTTAACCGCCATGACCAAATACCGCATTGGTGGCCCGGATGCGTTGCCATATCTGGATCGCCTGTTGACCCGCGATGTGACTAAAGTCAAACCGGGTCGTGTCGGCTATTGTCTCTGGTGTAATGATGCCGGCCGTCTAATCGACGACGGGACATTGTTTCACCTGCGCGAGAACGACTATAGGCTCTGCTCACAGGAGCGGCACCTGGACTGGCTGATGACCTGTGCTTTCGGCTTCGACGTAACAATCCATGAGGATACCCATGAGGTCGCGGCACTCGCCGTTCAGGGGCCGACGAGTTGTGCGATTCTGAAAAAAATGGGCCTCGATGGCATAGAAAATCTGAAACCATTCGGCATCAATCACTACCCGTTTGCAGGCGCAGAACTGACCGTATCGAGAACCGGTTATACCGGTGATCTCGGTTACGAGCTCTGGATCGACCCGTCTGCTGCCGAAACATTGTGGGACCGGCTTTTCGCTGTGGGTAGTGAACACGGAATTACACCTATGGGCGGCGATGCGTTGGATCTTCTACGCATCGAGGCCGGTTTGTTGCTGGCCGGCGTCGATTTTTTGCCGGCCGACGAAGCTGTACGTTTGGATCGGACCCGCTCGCCATATGAACTTGGGCTCGGCTGGCTGGTCGATCTAAACAAACCGAACTTCAATGGCCGTCGCGCATTGATTGAGGAACAGCGTCGCGGTTCTCGTTACAAGTTTGTCAAGCTTGATATAGACGGCAATAAGGAGGCCCACCAGTCGTTCGTTTTTACCAAGCGTGAGAAATTTATCGGTCATGTAACTTCGGCAATGTGGTCGCCGACTGCGAAAGCCAATATTGCGCTCGCATCACTGGAAGCCCCATACGGTAATATTGGCGAAGAATTTCTGGTCGAAATTTACTACCAGCGCGAACTTAAATGGAGCCGCGTAATGGCGCCCTGCCGCGTCGTGAAGGATGCCTTCTTCGATCCACCAAGACGGCGAATGACGCCGGCTGCGGACTTCTGACTGCTCCGGGACTGCGTCGTTTGGCAACCGCCAAGATCATGGCCCACCGTCTGGACCCGTTAATCAGGCCTGACTCCATCGCCGTGTTGGGCGCGACCGAACGAGCCGGTTCTGTCGGGCGTCAAACGGTGGAGAACCTGTTGCAGGGCTCTTATTCCGGCCGGCTTTTTGCCGTGAACCCAAGCTACGAAACGGTCTGCGGAGTACCCTGCTACCCGGCTTTGAATGCACTGCCGGAACAAGCTGAACTCGTCATTTTTGCGGTCAGCGATGCGCGAGTCGAGGCGGCGCTCGATGATGTTATAGCGCAGGGCGCACGCGCCGCGATAATCATGTCAAGCCTGGTTCTCGCAGAAGATACTGAACCACAACTGCGAGAACGCGTGGCGAAAAAGATCGAATCGGCCGGGTTGCTGGTCTGCGGCGCCAATGGCATGGGCATTTATAACTTTCGGGACGGCGTCTGGGCCTTCGGGTTCGACACGCGAGAACATCGCAACGACGGTACGGTAACGCTGATCAGTCATTCGGGATCGGGCCTGTCGGGCATTCTGGATGTCGATGAAAGAATCGACTTTAACCTGGCCGTGTCAACTGGTCAGGAACTTTGCGTGAGGATGGACGAATATCTGGATTACGCGTTGGACCAGCCGGAAACACGCGTAGTCGGTTTATTCATGGAAACAGTGCGCAATCCTGAAGGGATGCGTGCGGCGCTTGAAAAAGCCAACCGCCGCGGAGTGCCCGTCGTCGCGTTAAAGGTTGGTCGGACTGAACTTTCGGGACGTCTGGCGGTGTCCCACTCGGGCGCGATGGCGGGGCGGGATGCCGCTTTCGAGGCTTTGTTTGATCGCTATGGCGTGCAGCGCGTCGATGATATGGATGAATTGGCGACAGCATTGATCATGTTCGCGCAACCACATTCAGTTGCGAACGGTGGGTTGGTCGCCATTCATGATTCCGGCGGCGAACGCCAATTAATTATCGATATGGCAGAGCGTATTGGTGTGCCGCTGACGGATATTTCGGAAACCACCGTGGCCCGTTTAAAAAGCCTGCTGGACCCCGGGTTGCCGCCGGTTAATCCGCTGGATGCCTGGAGTGCCGGTGGACCAAACGCGGATCAGGTGATGGAGGAATGCTTCGCCACACTGTTATCCGATTCGGAAGCCGCGCTTGGCGCAGTCGTGCATGATCGGGCACCGGAAGGGCGCATATATGAAGAGTACATTGAATACCTGCGGAAAGGTCATGCTGCCACGGGTAAACCGGTGTTTCTGGTTTCAAACCGGCAAGGAACCGGTGCAGATACGCTGGCGGTATCGGTCACGCGCCAAGGCTTTCCGATCCTCGATGGGCTGGCGTCATTTCTAAAGGGCGTACGCTGCGTGCTCGGCTACCGGGATTTTTGTGCCCGTCCGGTGATCGACTTGCCCGCCTTGTCGGCCGGCATCCCGGGGAAATGGCGATCCCGGCTGGCGACGGGCAATACCCTGGATGAGGCCGAATCTACTGCTCTGCTGTCTGACTTCGGATTGCCGATGAATACCGTTCTGGTGGTTCAGGATGAAACAGCGGCCCGTGCAGCCGCGCAAGACTGTGGCTATCCGGTCGTGCTGAAAACCGCGAAACCCGATATCTCGCACAAAACGGAGCATAGTGGCGTTAAGCTGGGAATTGAATCCGAACAGGCATTGACGATGGCTTATCGTGAGATGTCTGCCAGGTTAGGTGCCCGCGCGTTGGTGGCGCCGATGATAATGGAGGCAGGTGTCGAAATGATGCTGGGTCTGATTCGCGATGAACAATTTGGTCTACTGGTGACGCTGGGTTTTGGCGGCGTTACGGTCGAAATCCTGAAAGATGTAGCCTATGTGTTACCGCCGTTTGGTGCGTCGACAGCGCGACGGGTCATTGACTCGCTGCGCTTACGTCCGCTGCTCGACGGTCAGCGCGGTCGGGACCCGGTCGATCTGGCTGCTTTCTGTGCAGCCGCCGCACGATTGTCAGTTATGGCTAGCAGTCTTGCGGACGTGATTGAAGAAGTTGATTTGAACCCGGTTATTGTGAATTCGAACGGATGTACCGCAGTAGATGCGTTGGTCATTGGACACGCGAACCACGATGCCACGAATGACACGAGGAAAGCAATATGAGCTTGGCGATGATAGAAACCTATGATGGGGCACGCTGGCATGAGCTAGCCGATGCGGCGAAACGACATATCGAAACACGGCTGTTTATCGATGGCGACTACGTCAATGCAACCGACGGTGGAAGATTTGTCACAGTCGATCCGGCCAACGGGGACACTCTGGCCGAAATGGCCGAAGGGACGGCAGCAGACATCGAGCGAGCCGTGGCAGTGGCGAAGCAAGCATTCAAGTCCGGCGTCTGGTCCGACATGGCGCCACGCGATCGCATGGAGGTTCTGTACCGGTTTGCTGATCTCGTCGATGAACATGCCGAGGAACTCGCGGTCCTGGAAACACTGGACATGGGCAAACCGATTGCGGATGTCGTTGCCGAGGACCTGCCGGCCGTCATCGAGACGATTCGTTTCATGGCCGAGTGCATCGATAAGATCGAGGGTTCCGTAACCAATACCGATAAAGACGCGATGCATTTCATTCTGCGCGAGCCACTCGGAGTGGTTGGCGCCATCACACCGTGGAATTATCCGCTGCTAATGGCGACATGGAAAATTGCCCCGGCTCTGGCTGCAGGCAATACGGTGGTTCTCAAGCCGGCCGAGCAGTCACCGATGAGTTCCGTGCGCCTGGCCGAGATTTTCGTCAAGGCCGGCGGGCCACCGGGGGTATTCAACGTAGTCAACGGTCTGGGTGAAACCGCCGGTAAAGCCCTTTGCTTGCATAATGACGTTGCCAAGATCAGTTTTACGGGTTCCACCGAAATCGGCAAATTGATAATGCAGTATTCCGGGCAATCAAACATGAAGCGGGTCGGACTCGAGTGTGGTGGAAAGTCGCCACAGCTATTCATGGCCGATCTTCCGGATATGCAGAAAGCCGTATCGGCCGCCTACAATGGTGTGTTTGCAAACCAGGGCGAGGTTTGCAGTGCGGGATCACGCTTGCTCGTTGAGCGGTCTATTTACAATGAGTTCGTCGAGCGCTTTATCGCCGATGGTCAGCATGCCTATTCGCCGGGTGACCCGTTGGATCCGGCGACCAATATGGGGCCGTTGGTAACGCGCGAGGCGCAACGGCGTGTGCTCGGTTTAATCGAAAGCGGCAAGCGGGAAGGCGCGACACTGCATTTTGGCGGTGATGCGCCATCCGGACTGGAGTCCGGCGCGTACGTCACGCCTACTCTTTTCGCCGACGTAACAAATAGTATGACGATTGCTCAGCAGGAGATTTTCGGGCCTGTTGCAAGCGTGATTCCGTTCGAAGGCGCGGATGAGGCGATCGAGATTGCCAACGACACGATTTACGGACTTGCGGCCGGAATATGGACGAAGGATATCGACAAGGCGTTCCGCCTGATCAGGAAAATTGAAGCCGGCACTGTCTGGGTGAACAGTTACGAGGACGGCGACATGACGCAACCGTTCGGCGGGTATAAACAGTCCGGCCACGCCCGCGATAAATGTATGGAAAGTCTGAAAAGCTATACACAATCGAAATCTGCCTGGATTCGCTTAGGCGGCGAATGAATTACGTCGATGTCGTTTGAGGTGATTCAATATGAGACCGACGGGCCGCTCGCTTTGCTGAGTTTAAACCGCCCGGAAAAACTCAATGCAATCAACCAGAAAATGGTCATGGAGCTGAACCGGGCGTTGGATCTGGCAGAGGCCGACGCCGCCATTCGGGCTATCGTGCTGGATGGGCGGGGTGGGGCTTTTTCCGCGGGGTTTGATCTCGACTTGCCGGATGATGGTGCTGATGAGATTGACACGGATGCGTTGCGCAAGGAATTGGAGGATGACTTCAATATCATCATGCGCTTCTGGGAGTCTCCGAAAACGACGATCGCGGCCGTGCACGGATATTGTCTTGGCAGCGCCATGGAAATGGCCGTGGCCTGTGATATTACGGTTGCTGCGGAGGGCTGCCGGTTTGGCGCGCCAGAGGTGAGGTTTGGCAGCGGCATTGTGGCGCTTCTTCTGCCGTGGTTTATCGGGCCAAAGCGCGCCAAGGAGCTGTTGCTAACCGGTGACGATAAAGTTTCGGCGGAACAGGCAAGAGAATACGGACTCGTCAATCGAGTCGTGCCCGTGGACGATTTGCAGAGTGTAGCGCGAGATATCGCCACTCAGATTGCGAGGAACGACGAACTTGCTGTGCGCATGACCAAGCAAGCCATTAATCGCAGCTACGATATAGCCGGCATGCGCGAGGCGTTGGTGCAAGCACTGCAGCTGGATATCATTGTCGAAGCGACGGAGACCGATGACTCACGGGAGTTCAGCAGGATTTTACGGGACGAGGGCACCAGGGCGGCGATCGCCTGGCGGGACGCGCGAACCGCTGGTAAAGCATAGGAAAGGTATATGACCGAGAAGGCATCACAACAGGAGTTACAGGCATTTCTGAAAGCTGAACCGGACACGCAGCAGCTTGAAGTATTGGCGCCCGACATGAATGGAATTCTGCGTGGAAAACGAATTGGTGCGGAAGATTTTGAGACGCCGTTCGGCTCCGGCTTGAATTACTGTGCGAGTTCTGTGGTCATGGACACCAAGGGCAGAGCATTTGATCGTATCGTTCATGGCAATACCGATGGCGACCCGGATGTCATCGGTCATGCCGTTGCCGGGTCGCTAGCGCCGATACCCTGGGCGATGCTGCCTGCTGCTCAGATCCTGCTGGAATTATCGGAACCGGACGGAACGCCCTTCTGGCTGGATCCGCGCAATGTGCTGCGTGGCGCCGCTCAGCCGTTAGCAGACATGGGTCTGCACCCGGTCATAGCAACCGAACTCGAATTTTACCTGGTAGAGCACAATGGCGAGGAGTTCCGGCCGAAGACAGCCCGTATCCCGGGATCTGAATTGCCCCAGGACGGTTATCAATTTGCCACAATGGAAGACCTGGTTGATATTGACCCGTTTCTGACAGACCTGTCGAAAACCTGCGAGGCACAAAATATCCCAGCCGGGGCGGCACTGTCCGAGTATTCACCCGGGCAGTTTGAAGTGAATCTGCATCATGTGGATGACCCGGCCCGGGCCTGTGATCATGCGGTATTGCTGAAGCGCGCGGTGAAGGCGGTGGCCTTGAAGAACGATCTTGCCGCAAGTTTCATGGCCAAGCCTTTCGCCGACATTGCAGGGTGTGGAATGCATGTACACGTTAGCCTGCTGGATGATGATGGTCGCAACGTGTTTGCCGGTACTTGTTCAGATGGTGAATTCTCCGAAACCCTGAGGCACGCGATTGGCGGGATGACCGCCATCATGGATGAAAGTACGGCAATTTTTTCGCCAAACGCTAATTCGTTCAGGCGTTTTGCACCCGACAGCTACGTGCCGGCTACCCCCAACTGGGGGCCGAACCATCGTGATCTGGCGCTGCGCATTCCGTTGTCCTCAGCGGAAAATACCCGAGTCGAACATCGTGTCGCCGGCGCAGACGCGAATCCATATCTCGTTGTTGCAGCACTACTGGCCGGCATTCATCACGGCATCGTCAGCAAATGTGATCCGGGCGTCATGGTTCAGCCTGGTGAAGAAGTGGATGAGACGGTGACCTTGCCGGTTCGCTGGGAACTGGCGCTGAACGCGTTCGATGCCGGGCAGGTTTTGCCACGGTATCTCGGTAAGTACCACCCAGATATTCGCCAGCTGCCGACGTGAGGAGTGCGATCGGTTCAATAGCGAAATCACCAATCGTGACTATGAATGGTATTTGCGCGCCGTGTAGTATTCGGGCCAGGCGACCGGTGGGTGTCTGATACCATTTCCCCTGAGTGGGTCATTAATAAAAACTCCGGCACCATTTAGTTATGACATTGAAAATATTACGGCAGTCTTGCGCTGTCTTGTCGCTCTTCGTACTGGCAGGTTGCGGCGGTACCGGCGCAATCACCGTAGAAGATGAGCAACGGGCGGGGCGCGGACGCCGCCCGTCAGCTCGAGGAGCAGGTTGGCATATATCCGGGCGAGTTCCTGACCAACTACGTTGATTCGGTCGGCAGGCGCCTTGTAGCGGCACTCGATGACACGCCGTATTATTTTCGCTTCAAGATCCTCGATCAGTCTGAGCCGAATGCGTTTGCAACACCGGGGGGATATATATACGTATCGCGCGGCATCATGGCGCTGATTAACAGCGAGGATGAATTGGCCGGCATCCTCGCGCATGAAATCAGCCACGTGACACTGCGACACCATGCTCGCCAGGCTCAGCGTGGAATTCTTTCCGGCGTACTGACTTTGCCGGGGCGCGCGGTAGGCAAGGTGGTCGGTGAAGACGTCGGTAATATGATTAATTCACCGCTCGAAGCCGTCGGCAAAACCTACATGTCATCGTACAGCCGAGAGCAGGAGGCCGAGGCAGATCATGCCGGCATGCATCTCGCAGCTCGGGCCGGCTATGATCCATCGGCTCTTGCCGATGCGCTGCATAACCTCGAACGCACGGTGAGCTTGCTGAGCGGTGAAAACCGGGAATTCAGTTTTTTCGACAGCCACCCACAGACGCCGACGCGAGTTGCCGACATCGAGCGCGAAGCCGCCCGAATTCAGTGGCGGGCCGGTAAACCGTTCGCCAAGAATCAGACCACGTTTCTCAAACGCCTGGACGGCTTAACCTGGGGGCCGAACAACCCGATGCAGGGGGTCTTTGTCGGGCAACAGTTTATGCAGGCCGACATGAATTTTTCGATTGTGTTCCCGGACGGCTGGCAGACAACCAATACGCCGCGCTACGTCGGAGCATTCGAGCCGAATCAGAAGGCGATCGTGTTGTTCGGCAGTCCGGAACGGCCGGGGCCGGCCAATGAACTGGCCGAAGCATTCGCCGCTGAACTCCGGTCTGAGGCGAAGCTTGAGCCAACGGAGATGCGCGCATTCGAGATCGGTGAGTGGCCTGCTTACCTCGTACGTATAGAGGATTCATCTGGTGCGGAACCGGTTAGTATTTATTTTGTCTGGGTTAACTCGCATAGAAGTACTTTCCAGATCGTGGCGGTCGGCGCGGATCGTTATCGCGATGAGCTACGCGAGGCAGCACTTAGCCTGCGGGAAATGACGGCTGACGAGCGACGTTCGATTGTCGCTTACCGGATTCGCATCGTCACTGCAGAAGATGGCGAGGATATGGAGGCTTTGTCGGCGCGCACAGACAATGTCTTTTCGGCCGCACTTACAGCCGCAATCAATGGCCTTCCGTCCGAAGCCGACCTCGACGCCGGGGCGCTAATAAAAATTCTCAGCAAGGAGTCGTACCTCGGTCAGCCGTGACCCGTTGGCAAATGCTGAAAGTATCGGGTCGATAACGGTCTTATCTCGATAGCCCTGATTTCAGGGCAACCGAGAATGTAAGAAATGATTACTAGTCGCGGTCTTCGTCCATCGCGAGCCGCACCCGACGACCCCAGGAATCAAATAACATTTTCACGTTCTTTTGTTTAGTGAAGTCCGTATTTTTCTGGTACTCCTTGCCGACCTCTTGCGGCCCTTCATAAATTCCGAGTAGTTCACCAGTTTGTGAATCCCGCGTTTCCACGTGAATAGTCATTTCTCCCGAACCCAGGGTCACGGCTTTTTTGTCTTTCTGCTCGGCGTAAGGCATGAAACTTACGACTTTGACAGACAACAGCATAACGCCGGGGCCGGGTTCGTCGACGATTTTATACCCGTCATTGCCGCTGATTTGATCCCTCATGGAGGCCTGGAATTCCTGACGGAAGTGCGCCAGGTTTTTTTCCGAGACTTTCCATTTGAACGCTTTCTCGGCAAGCCAGGGTGGAGGCACGATGATCGTCTCGGAAAGATCAAGCTCCTCGATGAGCAGCTTGTCGAATTGTGAGAAGTCACTACCCGGGCGCTCATATTCGACGTTCAAGGGCGCGCTGAAACTGGCGAGTTCGTCTGCGTTGACGGCGCCTATAAGGCAACTGATCAAAAGACCTGCCGTGAGGCTCAGAGTGCTAGGACGTCCGTTATGCAAATTCATATCGCTGTTCTCCGTTGATTAACGATAGGCGCTGTGGTGCCAGCGTTTAGTATTTAATTATTCAGTTTTGGCCACAAGGCATTAATATTACCATCGCTGATGGCATTCTGTCGGCTGCACGGCAGATGGTGCGGTTGAACCTGGCCAGCCGGATTTCTACCGGATCCAGAGGTCATTCGGAAATGTCTCCGAGCGTCATACCGTTTTCCTGCAGGTATTCTATGCGAAGTCCAATCAACTCAGCCGACTTGCGGAGTTTGTATCGAATTGCCCATTTCGTGATCAGTGGCGGCATCCAGAAATCCGGTTCAATCTCCGCCTCATAAGTGACGTGTGTGCCTTCGTCACTGTCTTCCAATAACCATCGGGATTTGTTGAAAACGAAATCGCTTTTCTCAGGTATTGCTTCAGTGGCTATTTCGCGAAACGGCGTGGCATGAATAGTCTCCACTTTTTCCACTGATTTGCAGAAAAACAGAACGCAGGATTCAATCCGGGTATACCCAAGCAATTGGCCGGGATTCTCCGATTCCAGGAAACGAGTTTCGGCAATACCGCTGGCCAGGCGATGGAAATTGTCGTAGTCCATCAAAGTGTTAAAAATAAACTCGGGTGTTGCCTGGATGACGCTTTCTCCAAGCATGTGGTAGCGCTTCCCTTCCGACTCGACGTGAACGCTCAGCACCTCGACACCGTTTGCGGAAGCACAAACGAAAATCAGAATGAAGGCCCAGATTTCCCTTCGATAAATCATCTCTTTATCGATGAACCTAAAGTAATTCCGGCATCGATTGAAGCTTTATCAGTCGATGTCCGATTTCGTTGTTAGACGTTTGCCGGCGCTCTCTCGATTCGCAGTTTGCGCAGAGTTTGCGGTCTGACGACGACTAATTCGCTTAATGGCCGGAGCCGATCGTCGTTTCAAGAACGCTTGACAGGCTATAGAACATTTCCCGAGTCAGTTCCGTATATCCGCCGTCGATCGCCATCAGCAGAATCAGGACCAGCAAACACAGGGGCGGGACAAGGATTGCCGTAATCAGCGCCGGACGTTCCCAGCGCATGTGCATGAAGATGGAAACGATGGCCGCAGCTTTCAGCCACATAAAGAGAAGGATCAGGAACCACCTCATGTAGCCCTGAAAGTCCAGGTAGTCGACCATATACGAAAATGTGCTGAGGACAAACAGCGCCCCCCAGACGATGAAATAGACGCTGAGTGGATGTTCCTGTTGCGCTGCTTCTGTATTTTCCATGTATTGCTGCCCCTAAAAACTGATCGACTTTATCCCGCTGGGTTAAAAAAGACTCGGCGATGATTACCAAAGATAGAAAAACGCAAATATGAACACCCAGACGAGATCGACGAAGTGCCAGTACAGGCCGGTTATTTCAACGGTGTCGTAGGATCCCTTGCGATCATAAAATCCGGTTCGCACCCGGTTAGCGACGACCAGCAGATAAATTACGCCGGCGCTGACGTGTAGCCCATGAAATCCGGTGATCATGAAAAAGCTGGAGCCAAATTGAGGGGCGCCCATCGGATTGCCCCATGGGACGGACGCCCTTCTTCCACGATCAGCTTGGTCCACTCGAAGGCCTGCATGCCGACGAATGATGCGCCGAATGCTGCGGTCGCTACCATTAACCAGAAAATCTTTTTCTTGTCCTTGCGGTAAGAAAAGTTCACGGCCATAGCCATCGTTCCGCTACTGCTGATCAGGATAAACGTCATGATGGCGATCAGGATCAGCGGAATATGCTGGCCAGCTATCGTCAGGGCGAACACTTCGCTGGGTATCGGCCACGGCACGGGGGTCGACATGCGCACCGTCATGTAACTGGTTAAAAAGCAGGTGAAGATAAAAGTGTCACTGAGAAGAAAGATCCACATCATGGCCTTTCCCCAATGCACCGGGAAAGTCTGCTTATCGGCCGACCAGTCGTCGACGATGCCGTCCCAGCCGTCAGCTACAGCAACTGCTTCCTGTGTACCTTGTGCCATATGCTCTTAATTCCCCTATGTCGATAACAGCAGACCGAATAAAACCACCCATACGATGAGCAGAAAATGCCAGTACACGGTGCATAGCTCGACGCTCAGCCGAACTTTTTCAATTTCCGTGCCCCGCCAGACTTTTGCGGTGGTTCTCGCCCAGACCCACAGACCACCCAGGACATGCAAGCCGTGCAGGCCGGTGATCAGGTAAAAGAATGCGTCCGCCGGGCTTGATGCCATGAAAAAGCCGGCGCGCCTGAGTTGCTGCCAGGCCCAGAATTGCCCGAGCAGAAATGCAATGCTGCAGATGCCGCCGACTGTCAGCCCGAGTTGCGTTCGGTTGATATTGTCGGTGTCGGCCGCCACCCGGGCAACCTGCATTGCGATGCTGCTGAAAATCAGCATTGCGGTGTTCAGCCACAGGATCCCCGGATCTGTTAAAGGCCGCCAGTCGCCGAGCTCCAGCCGCATGTTATAGGCGACCGTGAACAGCGCGAAAACCATAGTAAGGACGCCGAGGAAAACCCGAAAGCCCACCTTAGCATTGGGTAGCGCCAGCGAACCCTCACCGTGGATATCCTCGAGCGCTCCCTGAGTTTGCCAGGGTTTCTCCATGAGTTTCCGCAGAATACTCACTCGTGCGACCCCAGGGCATCGCCGGTTTCATGCGCCTCGCCGGTTGTTTCATCGGACGGTTTATTCTGTGGTATGAAGTCCTCGTCCGCGCCGGGCACGCAGTAATCATAGGCCCATCTGTGCACCACCGGCAGCATCTGGACCCCAGTTGCCGTGGGCCGGTGGCGTCTGTGGTGTCTGCCATTCGAGTGATGTCGCGCGCCACGGATTGTCGCCGGATGGCTTGCCATTGCGCAGGCTCCAGATCAGGTTGAAAATGAACAGTAGCTGAAACACCGTCACAATCAAGGCTGCGACGGTGATGCCGACGTTCAACGTCTGCACCGAGTCGATCACGAATTCCGTTTCCCCCATTGCGTAATAACGCCGCGGTACGCCGAGGAAGCCCAGATAATGCATCGGCAGGTAAATAGAGTAAGTGCCCAGGAACGTGCCCCAGAAATGAATCTTGCCCATTGTTGTATCGAGCATCTTGCCGGTCATTTTCGGGTACCAGTGATAGATGGCGCCGAGTACGACCAGTATCGGCGATACGCCCATAACCATATGGAAATGCGCGACCACGAAGTAAGTATCGGATAGCGGCAGATCCACGACTACATTGCCGAGGAACAGCCCGGTCAATCCACCGTGGATGAAAGTGAAGATGAAGCCGATCGCAAACAACATTGGCACAGTCAGGTGGATATTGCCCTGCCAGAGCGTCAACACCCAGTTATAGACCTTGATCGCCGTCGGCACGGCAATAATCAACGTGGTGGTGGCGAAGAAGAATCCGAAATACGGGTTCATGCCACTGACATACATATGGTGCGCCCAGACAACAAAGCTGAGTCCACCGATGGCGATGATTGCCCAGACCATCATGCGATAGCCGAATATATTTTTCCTCGCATGACAACTCAGGATGTCGGAAACAATCCCGAATGCGGGCAGGGCGACAATGTAAACTTCCGGATGGCCAAAGAACCAGAACAGATGCTGGAATAAAATCGGGGTGCCGCCCTCGTAGCTGAGCTGCTCACCCATCGATAATACCGCCGGCATGAAGAAACTTGTGTTCAGTAATTTATCGAACAACATCATGACGGCGCTGACCAGCAGCGCCGGGAATGCAAGGAGGCCGAGTATGGTGGCTATGAAGATGCCCCAGACCGACAATGGCATACGCATGAGCGTCATCCCCCGGGTACGGGCCTGCAGAGTCGTCGTCACATAGTTCAAACCCCCCATCGTGAAAGCCACGATGAAGAACGCCAGCGACACGAGCATCAGGACGATCCCCCAGTCGGCACCCGGCGTGCCGGTCAGGATCGCCTGGGGCGGATAAAGCGTCCACCCCGCCCCGGTTGGACCGCCCGGGGCAAAGAAACTTGCAAGCAGCACGATCACGGCGAGCAGATACACCCAGAAACTGAGCATATTCATGAACGGAAAAACCATGTCCCGCGACCCGATCATCAGCGGAATCAGGTAATTGCCGAAACCACCGAGAAATAATGCTGTCAGCAGGTAGATCACCATGATCATGCCGTGCATCGTGATGAACTGGTAATAGGCGGTCGGATCGATAAACGTAAACGTGTCCGGGAACGCGAGTTGCAGACGCATCATGCCGGACAACACCAGCGCGATTAACCCGACGAAGATCGCGGTGATCGAATACTGGATGGCGATAACCTTATGATCCTGACTCCAGACGTACTTCGTGATGAAAGTCTGCGGATCATGAAGCTCCTGTTCGCTATCCCGGTCGGCGATTGCAACGTAAGCCATCAGAAACCTCTCCCGTTTATGGTTGTATTCAACTGAGTTGACGTCAGAATCATTGTTTTAAATCCCTGCTTGTTTGTTTTATGTTCACCAATCCAACGCGCCGGCCGGCACACGGCAATCATTGCAGAGTGTTTATGTAGGCGACGACATCATTGACCGCCCGATCGTCCTTCAGTGTTGCGGCCATAAGCGCCATTTGCGGTCCGTATCTATCCTGAGGGTGCTTGCCTCGAATTCCCCGTTTGAAATTATTCAGCTGGGCAGCCAGATACCAGTCACTCATGCCATTCTGCCGTGGTGCGTTCAGCGCCCAGATGCCTTGGCCGGCATAGCCGTGACAGGCGGCACAGGTCCTGTACAGTCGTTCGCCGCGTTTAATATCTCCCTGTACGGTGGCCGGCGCCGGTGTATCCGGAAATGTCTGGATGTATGCGATGACATTATTAATGGCTGCGTCATTGACCAATGTATTCGCCATCGCTGCCATCTGCTGGCCGTAGATGTCGTCCTTGTGCTGTCCACGGCCACCACTTTTATATAGCTGCAACTGATTCCTGAGATACCAGTCCTCTTGTCCGGCCAGTTTTGGCGCCTGCAATTCTTCATTTCCTTCACCCTGCGCACCGTGGCAGGAGATACAAACCGCATATTGTGCCTGGCCAACCGCTGCATCACCGGCTACTTCGGCCCGGATCTGCGCGAAGGTTGGTTGGCGATTCAGCCAGTCTTGATAGTCGTTTTCTTCATCGACGATGACGATACCGCGCATCGTATGGTGTGCGATGCCGCACAATTCTTCGCAGAGCAACTCGAAACGACCTGTCCTTGTAGGTTCGAACCAGACGTAGGTCACGGTGCCCGGCACCAGGTCCATTTTGACCCGGAACTGGGGTACGGCGAAATCGTGCAGGACATCTTTGGAGCGCAGCAAAGTCTGTATCGGGCGGCCAACCGGAAGGTGTACTTCGTTGCTGAAAACCAGGCGGTCATCCTGACCGTTGGGGTCATCGGGATCCATGCCGAACGGATTTTCCGGGCTGATATTACGCGCATTGATGAGCCCCAATTTTCCATCGTCTCCGGGGAAGCGGTAACTCCAGTGCCACTGTTGTCCGACTGCTTCAAAGGTCATCGCATCGTCCGGAACATTGACGAATTGGTTCCAGACGAACAGCCCCGGCGCCAGCATCGCAGCGACGCCTAACGCGGTGATTGCCGTGAGCCAGATCTCCAGTTTGTTGTTCTCGGGTTCGTAGACTGCGCGTCTTTTACTGCCCTTCCTGTGGCGAAAGCGCAGCACCGCGTAGGCCATGAACAAATTGACGGCGATGAAGACAGCGCCGGTTACCCAGAACGTGATATTGATCGTATCGTCGATCATTCCCCAGTTCGATGCGATCGGGGTGAACCACCACGGACTTGCGAAGTGGAAGATGACCGTGGCGACCACCAATAAAATCAATACGACTGCTAAAAGCATACCTGCTGCATCCTCATGTTATCTGCGCTATGGATTCGATGGCGCACGAATCGTTTTGTGGGGCGCGAATTCCGATGTTCTTATACTTGGATTAGGAAATATTGACAAACACTATATTATGTTGCAGAACAACATGCATTTCCAGCTCGCCAAAACCGGGGTATTCTAGGGCGGTCAGTTAGAAAAAAGCAGGATATCAGACCCCGTCTCATCATGCCGCTGACCGCGCCGGCACTCAGTGGAGTTTGGTCCGCGCAACGAACACTATACGCACATCAATGAACTGTCCTGAATATGGAATGGAACGAATCTGTGACCAAGACCATTAATATCAATTCTCCGTGTGTAAATATATGTGTGATTAAGACTGAAACCGGGTTTTGCTCGGGTTGTTTCAGAACCATTGATGAGATTTCGCGTTGGCAGGTGTTAACGTCCGAGCAAAAGATCGAGCTGCTTGACGAGCTGGCGGATCGCTGGACACATGATGTGATCTGATAGACTTCCCCTCGTTTTCAGTGGCTTGCCGACAGTTTTCCTCGACATTATTTTCTGGTTATTTCGCATGAGACCATGGTGCTGAAATGGAGTTGAGCCGACCAGCAAGCCTGAAGATTCCGTGGTTGGTCATGGGAGTTGTGTTAATCGCCATCCCATTGGCGCTCAGCGATACATTTGTTTCCATGATCCAGATGTGGATCAATTCGCGTACCTTCAATCATTGTTTTCTGATACCGCCTGCCAGTGCCTTCCTGATCTGGGGTCGCCGGGAACAATTGTCAAAGGTTCAGCCCGCAGCATCGCTGTCCGGGATTGTTCTGGTCATTTCCGCCGGTCTGCTATGGATATTGGGATCTTTGGCCAACGCAGCAATTATCCAGAACCTGGCGGCGGTAGCGTTTTTTCCGTTATCTGTCTGGACGGTTCTCGGACGACGAGTAACCAGGGAAATAGCCTTCCCACTGTTTTATCTCTTTTTCATGATCCCATTCGGAGAGTTTCTGATACCGCGACTGATGGATATTACGGCTGATTTTACGGTGGCCGCCGTGCGTTTATCAGGCGTACCGATTTATCGTGATGGGTTATTCCTGACAATTCCAAATGGCAGCTTTAAAATAGTTGATGCCTGTAGCGGTGTGCGGATTCTGATTGCATCAGTGGCAGTTGGTGTTTTGTTTGCCCACTTGTCATTCGATTCGTGGTGGCGAAAGATATTGTTTCTCTCGGCTACCATCTTTCTGGCGATCGTGACGAATGGCTTGCGTGCCTATGGCGTCGTGATGATCGGTTACCTGATTGGTATGGATGCTGCCGGTTCCCACATTTGGCTCGGAAATCTCTTATTCGGGATTCTTATCATTGTACTTCTAGTGGTTGGTTCCCGATTTTCAGATAAACATATCGGTGAGCCCATACCGGTTCGTTTGGATACGTTGCAGGATTTGCCGTCGAATTTGCGTGGCTTCCTGTCAGCGGGCGTTGTGATTGCGGTCGTTGCCTTGACACCGATAATGGCGGGCGCGTTGCATGCTTCTATCTCTGGGCAGGCACCACCTGAATCATTGGAATTGCCTGTGGCGACTAGGCCATGGATGGGCCCGAGTGGTGGTCAGACAGAGTGGGCACCAGTTTATGTCGGCAATTACGCCAAAAATTTTGCGCAATACGCCAGGGGATCCACAGTCGTGGATGTTTACACCATTACCTATGGTTACCAGACGCAAGGTTCCGAATTGATTAGCTCGGCAAATACGATATTCGATGCGGGGCTTTGGATACAAGTTCGTGAAAATGTTGCAACCACTCAGTTGCCATCCGGACAACGATGGAACTATATTGAAACAGAATTACTGGCCGGCGATCGTAAGCGCTTGATCAGGTACTGGTATACGGTGAATAACAAGCCTGCCGCCAGCCGGATTCAGATCAAATTGGCGGAACTGAAGAATG
>PVMK01135519.1_pt1 | contig 72981 bp, 63 predicted proteins | sample 1853481 | NCBI WGS metagenome assembly PVMK01 (sample SAMN08533507, study PRJNA380276) | Marine sediment metagenome, whole genome shotgun sequencing project.
CTGCAATATGGTCGTATTTTACTTTAACTGCTCCTTTTACATCGTAAAATTTAGCTTTAAAATCTTGAATCGAATCTTCTTCAAGATCTTTAATTTTGTCAGATAAATCATTAAATTTTCTCTCAAAATCGCCTTTTAAATCACTTGCCTTATCGGCAATTTTCTCCCGGGTTTCTTTTCCAGATGCAGGTGCTAACATTAAACCTGCCACTGCTCCCGCTACAGCTCCGACTATAAGTCCTACTAAAAGTTTTGAATCACTAGACATAACAATAGTTTTTGGTTAATATTAATTTAAATAAAGATACAAAATAAAAAAAGATTCGACTAAAAAAAACCGAATTAGTAAATAATATTTTGCAATTTTGTATTAAAGTTTAATCAATTTAAATCATGCCGAAAATTTCCAATAAGGGGCAAAAAATGCCGGAATCTCCTATAAGAAAGTTAGTTCCTTATGCAGAAAATGCTAAAAAGAGAGGGTTAAATGTCTTTCACTTAAATATAGGGCAACCTGATATAAAAACGCCAAGCGTAGCATTAGATGCCGTAAGGAACAATGATATAGAAGTGCTGGCATATGCTCGCAGTGAAGGATCGGAAACTTATCGCGAAAAGTTAGCTGATTATTATAAAAAGCACAATATCAATATTTCTGCTCAGGATATAATTGTTACAACCGGAGGTTCAGAGGCTTTGTTATTTACTTTAGGAAGTATTACTGATTTTGGTGACGAGATAATAATTCCAGAACCTTTTTATGCCAATTATAATGGATTTTCAATTGCTAACGGAATCAAAGTTTTACCAATAGTCTCTACAATAGATGATGGCTTCTCACTGCCTAAAATTGAAGAATTTGAAAAACTAATTACACCAAAAACAAGAGCTATTCTAATTTGTAATCCCGGCAATCCAACAGGCTATCTTTATTCGAAAGAAGAGATCGAAAAGTTAAAGGCTTTAGTTTTGAAATATGATTTATTTTTGATTGCGGATGAGGTTTATCGGGAATTTATTTACGATGGGCTTCAACATCACTCGGTTTTAAGTGAAACCGGAATTGATCAAAATGCAATAATGATCGACTCTGTTAGCAAACGCTATAGCATGTGTGGCGCAAGAATTGGCTGTATAGTTTCGAGAAATAAAGAAATTATTCAAGCAACATTAAAATTCGCACAGGCTAGATTAAGCCCGCCTACTTATGCCTTAATTGAAAGTGAAGCAGCATTAGAAACACCAAAAAATTACTTTGATGAAGTTACCGAGGAATACGTTGACAGGCGAAATACTCTGGTTTCAGAATTAAATAAAATTGATGGTTTAAAGGTATCCACTCCGAAAGGTGCCTTTTATTGTATTGCTGAACTACCAATTGATGACGCGGATGATTTTGCCCAATGGATGCTCGAAAGTTTCAATGACAAGGGTGAAACGGTTATGGTAGCTCCTGCCAGTGGGTTTTATTCAACAAAAGGATCCGGTAAAAATCAAATTCGGATTGCCTATGTATTAAATAAAAAAAGTTTGATTCGGTCTGTTGAATTGATAAAACTTGCACTTGAACAATACAAAAATTGAAGTTCCTAAACAATATATCCTTAAAAAAGTACAATACTTTTGGTATTGATATCATTGCAGAAAAATTCATTTCTGTAAATACTTTATCTCAATTAAAAGAAATAATTTCCTACCATAAGGATATTTTTGTACTGAGTGGAGGTAGTAATGTTCTACTAACCCGAAAAATTAAAAAACCTGTAGTTCATATTAATATTAAAGGAATTGAGCTAATTGAAAATGAGTCCGATAATAACGCGGTATTTGTAAAAGTTCAAGCAGGCGAAAATTGGCATGAATTTGTTCTTTGGTGTTTGGAACACAATTATGGCGGTATAGAGAATCTATCACTTATACCAGGTAATGTAGGCACCAGCCCAATGCAAAATATTGGTGCTTATGGTGTTGAAATTAAAGATGTTTTTAACCAACTGGAAGCCTTGGAAATTGCATCGAACACCATAAAAAAATTCGATAAAGCAAATTGTAATTTTGGGTACCGTGAATCCATTTTTAAAAATATTGATAAAAATAAATTTATCATCACCAATGTTACTTTTAAGCTATCAAAAAAAATGCATTCTCTAAATACATCTTATGGTGCTATACAAGAGGAACTTCTAAAAAATAATATTAAAGCCCCTACTATCAAGGATGTTTCCAATGCCGTAATTGCTATTCGAAAAAGTAAATTACCTGATCCAAAGGAAATAGGAAATAGTGGCAGTTTTTTTAAAAATCCGATAATAAATAGGGCTAAATTCAATAGTTTAAAACAAAAATATCCTGGAATACCAAACTACATCATCTCAGAGGATTTAGTAAAAATACCTGCAGGATGGCTGATAGAACAATGTGGTTTTAAAGGAAAGCGATTTGGAAATGCAGGTGTACATAAAAACCAAGCTTTGGTACTGGTGAATCATGGAAATGCTACCGGTCTGGAAATTTATGAATTATCACAAAAAATTTTAAAAGCTGTTTTGGAAAAGTTCGATATCGGCCTGGACATAGAGGTAAATATTGTTTGATTTCTACTCTTCCAAATGTCCTTATTTCTGCATACTGAATAACTTATTTCCATACCCTAACTTTTATCATAAATTAGTTCTGATATTTTCATAACTTTATACAAATTCAACAAAACTAAGTATTATGAAAATATACGACGAAAAACATATTAAAAACATTGCCTTGGTAGGTGCTCATCACAGTGGTAAAACTACCTTGGCAGAAACAATGTTATTTGAAGCCGGGCTTTTGAACCGTAGAGGAAAAGTTGAAGATAAAAATACCGTTTCTGACTATCACGAAATAGAACAAGTTAGAGAAACTTCAATTTTTGCAACACCTCTACATACTGAATGGCGTAACTACAAGATCAATATTATTGACACTCCGGGACTGGATGATTTTATTGGTGAAATTGCCTCTACCATGAGGGTTGCAGACTCCTTGGTTACCGTAATCAATGCACAACATGGCGTTGAAGTTGGAACAGAAATCATTTGGGAATATATTAATCGATTTAGCCGTCCTACTCTATTTGTAATAAATCAAATTGACCATCCAAAAGCAAATTTTGACCAAAGCTTTCAAAGCATAGTAGATCTGGTTGGCAACAATGCTGTGAAAGTACAATATCCTATTCTCATTGATGGGTCACAATGTATTGTTGACGTCTTAAAAATGAAAGTTTACAAGTTCAAACCAGAAGGTGGAAAACCGGAAAAATTAGCAATTCCTGAAGATCAAAAAGAACTTGCTGATCATTTACACAACGAACTTGTGGAAAAAGCTGCAGAGAATGATGAAGAATTAATGGAATTATATTTTGATAAAGGAACATTAAATGAAGATGAAATGCGACTTGGAATTCAAAAAGGGATGTTGAATCACGAATTATTTCCAGTTTTCTGTATCTCTGCATTACACGATATGGGCAGTGGAAGACTGATGGGCTTTATTGACAATGTAGCACCCGCAGCAGCCGATTTAAAACCTGAACAAAGTGTAGAAGGAAATGACATAGTGTGTAAGGCTTCAGAGCCTACTTGTCTTTTTATCTTTAAAACCTTTCATGAACCTAATCTAGGGCAAATAACATTTTTTAAAGTGAAATCGGGCGAAGTAAAACAAAATGATCGATTGGTAAATTCGAGAACTAATGAAGTGGAGAGCTTAAATCAATTGTACATTATGGACGGTAAAAAAAGGCACGCCGTAGATAAGCTAACTGCAGGGGATATAGGAGCTACTCTGAAATTGAAACATACAGAAACCAATGACACCTTGCACGCACAAGGTTTTAACAATACCATTAAACCAATTGTATTTCCTGAACCCCGTATACGAAAATCGATAAAGGCTACAAATAAAAAGGATGATGAAAAATTAGGTGAAGTATTTAAAAAAATCCATAGTCAGGATCCAACTACCGAAATTAGATATTCGAAAGAAATTAAACAATTGATTCTTTATTGTCAGGGAGAACTTCATTTGGCCACAATAAATTGGACACTAATGAACATATATGGTATAAAAGTTGATTTTGAACAACCAAGAATAGCCTACAGAGAAACCATTCAAAGACCTGCTTCCACAAGTTATAAACACAAAAAACAATCAGGTGGTGCCGGTCAGTTTGGTGAAGTACATTTAAAAATTGAGCCTTGGCATGAAGGAATATCTGAACCAGAAGGATTTAACATAAGAAAAAAAGAAGAAGTGGATTTGCCCTGGGGAGGTAAATTAATATTTTACAATTGCATTACCGGTGGTGTTATCGATACAAGATACTTACCATCTGTTATGAAGGGTATTCTTGAAGTTATGGAGGAAGGACCTCTTACAGGATCTTATGCCAGAGATATCAGGGCAATGGTATATGATGGAAAAATGCATTCGGTTGATTCCAATGATATTTCGTTTAAAATTGCCGGGGCGCATGCTTTTAAGGCAGCTTTCTTGGCAGCAAAACCAAAATTAATGGAACCAGTTCAAGATTTGGTAGTAAGAGTACCTGAAGATTTAATGGGTAATGTAATGACCGATTTACAGTCGCGAAGAGCAATAATTGTCGGTATGGATAGTGAAGGGAAACATCAAATAATCAAGGCAAAAGTACCCTTAGCGGAAATGTACAAGTATTCCACAAGTTTGAGATCGCAAACACAAGGAAGAGCAACATTCAAGACAACTTTCGCCTCCTTCGAACCGGTACCTCAAAATATCCAAAAAGAATTGATCAGTCAAGAATAATAGTTTTATATATTTGGATCGGAAAACGCATTAGAATTTAAATTTTGATGCGTTTTTTGAGTTTATTTATTAAGTTTACATTCTATTAGTTCTTCCTATGAAAATATTTAAATCAGAAAGTCTTGTTGATTATAACAGTTATACATTTAATTATGCCATATATTGTATCAAAGAATCACAAAAAGAAATTCCAGAAATATACAATAAAGGATTTTTACCTTATTCTAACAATATCAATTTAGATCAAGAAACTTATTATTTGGCAAGAAGTTTAAGAGTTGAATTGAAAGATTTTAGTCCTTCCTCTGAAAACAGAAGAGTAGAAAAAAAAATAGCCCTTTTACATCCTGAATTTAAAGTAATTTCAATATATAATTTTGATGTTAATGAAACTGGTTTTCAAAATTTCTGTATGGATTTTGCTGCAAAAAGGTTTACCGCAGAGATAAGCAGAGAAAGATTAAACTACATATTAAATGCTAAGAGCATCAGCCATATTTTTGAGTTCATGCTAGAAGGGAAGAAAGTGGGTTATGTAATTGCCATAATAGAAAATGGCACCCTACATTATTGGTTCTCATTTTTTAGCTTAGAATTTCAAGAATATAGTTTGGGTAAATGGATCATGCAGAGTGTAATTTATTGGGCTGCTGAGAATAATTTAGATTATGTTTATTTAGGATCCTGTTATGGAGTAAAATCCTTATATAAGGTGAGAGATTTTAAAGGACTATCCTTTTTTGATGGAAATAAATGGAACAACGATGTTAAATTACTAAAAGTAAAATGCAAAACTGATTCAGAATTTATTCAGGATGATTTTAAACAGGATACCGATTTATTCATAAAGAATTTAACCTAGAGGATTTAAAAAATATTAACTTTTAAATGGCACTTCTTTTTGACAAAATAAGTAACTTTGCAGCTTAATATTTGAATAGAATCAGAGATGAAAGTTGTATTATTATCAATTATTTTAATTGGATTGGCCTTCGCTGGAATTGCCATTAAAATATGGGCAAAGAAAGATGGTGAATTTGATGGAACTTGCGCCGGAAGTAACATTAAACTGAAAGAAAAAGGAATTGTTTGTGGCTGCGGCAATGAAGGTGGATGTAAAACAAATTTAGATAATATAGACACGACGATTGCATCAACTAAAGTATCTTAATTCAGAATGTGGATTTTTATATTATTTTGTATAATTACCACAATTCAAATTACTTATTATTTACTCCTTTTCGGGAAATTTTCTTTTTCGAAAATTAGAAATAAAAATGTAGGCCTCTTACCTGTGTCTGTCATTATTTGTGCTAAAAATGAAGCCTCTAATTTAAAAAAAAATCTTCCTTACCTAGCAGATCAAGAATATTCAGAATTTGAAATTGTTTTAGTTAATGACAATTCAAGTGATAAGTCCTTGGAAATTATGAAGAATTTTCAAAAGGAAATTTCTGCGGTTAATAAATCTGTTAAGGTCATTACCATTGACAAAGAAAATGCCAAGGGGAAAAAAAATGCACTGAGTATTGGGATCAGAGCATCCAAATTTGATCACCTGTTATTAACGGATGCAGATTGTAAACCAATATCAAAGAATTGGATACGCCAAATGAGCTCTTGTTTTTCATCTGAAAAGTCAATTGTTTTGGGGTATGGCCCTTATCGCAAAATTGAATATTCCGTTTTAAATAAAATTATACGATTTGAAACCTTATTCACCGCAATCCAATATTTTTCTTATTCAATAACCGGAATGCCTTATATGGGTGTGGGAAGAAATATCGCTTATAAAAAAAAGGATTTTATCGAAGCAAAAGGATTCGAGAGTCACAGTGAGATCATTTCTGGAGATGACGATTTGTTCATCAATGAAATAGCTAATTCACAAAATACAGAAATTTGTTTTTCAAAAGATAGCTTTACGGTTTCTGAGCCAAAAACTAATTTCAAGGCCTGGATCCATCAAAAAAGAAGGCATATTACCACAGCATCTCATTATAAAAAAACTCACAAATTATTACTTGGCCTTTTCTATATTTCACAATTTTTGTTTTGGTTTTTAGCAGTTATTTTGCTGTTTTTAAATTATAATTTAATCTTTGTTAACCTTCTTATAATTGTCCGTTTTCTAGTTTGGTATCTGGTCATTGTAAGATCTGCAAACAAGCTAGACGAAAAAGATTTAATAAGATATGCGCCTATCTATGAAATTTCAATTATATTTATACAACTGTACATTTTTTTAAAAAATAAAATTGCTCCTCCAAATCATTGGTAAAGTATTCATGAAGGACAACACGAATATTAAATTATTGGTAAATCAAGCCAAAGAAGGTGATCAAAAAGCTTTTAATACCTTACTAAATACTTTTTGGAAAGATGTTTATCGATTTCAACTAAACAAATGTAAAGATGAAGATGAAGCAGAAGATACTACAATCAAAACTTTTGCGAGAGCATTTGATAAAATAGCTACATATGATGAAAATTATCAATTTAAGACCTGGCTCCTTACAATTTCAAATAATATTTATATAGATTATTTAAGAAAGAAAAAGACAGAAACTATTTCCTTGAACAAGAGTCACAAAGAAGTTCATAGAATTATTGATGATGACCCTTCCCCCGTTGACCAACTCATTCAAGAACAAAATTTGGCTCAACTAAAAGGATACATCAAGCAGTTAAAACCACATTATCAGGATGTAATTAATATGAGATATTTTCTTGAATTAAGTTATAAGGAAATTAGCGAAAAATTAGATGAGCCTATGAACAACGTAAAAGTTAAGTTATTAAGAGCCAAAAAATTACTAGCTGAAATTATAATCAATACATAATTAATCTATTCTTTTCTTAAATTTTAAATGCCTCTAAATAGAAATACCAAATCAAACACTTTTCAACTTTTAGGCCCAGGATTGTTATTTGCCGGAGCCTCCATTGGCGTGTCTCATTTAGTCATGTCTACACGGGCCGGTGCAGATTTTGGATTTGGATTATTATGGGCTTTGTTCTTAGTTCACTTATTTAAATATCCCTTTTTTCAATATGGTCCAAGATACGCAACTGCAACAGGAGAAAGCCTTTTAGATGGATATAGAAAACTTGGTAAGGGAGTTTTAATATTTTATTTTATTTTAAGTTTTGTGGTGATGTTCACCATACAAGCAGCAGTTACCATTGTCACAGCTGGATTGGCGATCAATTTATTTGGGTTGACCAACAATCCTATAACTTGGAGTTTCATTATTTCCATTATCGGATTGCTAATTCTAATTGTTGGGCGATATAATTTACTTGACAATTTAATGAAAATTATTATTATTATCTTGTCAGTATCAACGATTACAGCAGTTTTAGTTGCCGTTTTCAATACGGATAAAGCGTTTGATTTTACACAAATTTTGCCAGAAGGAACAATTGAAATTAGTTTTTTAATAGCATTTTTAGGATGGATGCCTGCTCCATTGGATATTTCCATTTGGCATTCTCTATGGGCTATCGAAAAGAGGAATGACAATCTTGAATTTAATACCAAAAAAAGTATTTTCGATTTTAACATAGGATATCTAGGTACCATATTTTTAGGTTTTTGTTTTATAGCATTAGGCGCACTGGTGATGTATGGTTCTGAAGAAAAATTCAGTGCAAATTCCGGACAATTTGCCCATCAACTTATTGGATTATACACAGAAAATATGGGAGAATCCATGCACCTCGTCATTGGCATAGCTGCGTTTACAACAATGTTCAGCACAACACTGACAACATTGGACGCTTCTCCTCGAGCAATGTCAAAAACCACGGAACTTCTTTCCAACAAAAGAAACAGTAAATTGTATTGGATCTGGATTTCAATCTTGTTTATCGGGACGATGTTAATTTTGAAATACTTCATATCAGAAATGGGAGCATTAATTAAGTTGGCTACTATCTTGTCATTTCTTACAGCTCCATTCTATGCAATCATCAACTTCTTATTGATTTCTGGAAAACACACCCCAAAAGAATGGCGACCTTCCTTAGGAATGAAAATTTTAAGCTATTCGGGAATAATATTCTTAATAGGTTTTAATGTTTGGTATTTGTTAAATTTATAAGACTCAGCGCTATAATTTTCTCTTAATCCAGAAGAAATGATTTATTCTTTTATTCGTAAATTTGCAGGCTTAAATATCAGAAATATGTCGGAAGAGTCCACTTTAACAACTCGTGTCAAAAAACCTGAATGGCTTAGGGTAAAACTGCCTGTGGGAAAAAAATATACGGAATTAAGAGGTATTGTTGATAAATACAAACTCAATACTATCTGCACAAGCGGTAGTTGTCCAAATATGGGAGAGTGTTGGGGAGAAGGTACCGCTACATTTATGATATTGGGTAATATATGTACACGTTCTTGTGGTTTTTGTGGGGTTAAAACCGGAAAACCTGAAACTGTTGAATGGGATGAACCCGAAAAAGTAGCGCGTTCTATTTATTTGATGAAAATTAAACATGCTGTTATCACTTCTGTTGACAGAGATGATCTTAAAGATGGAGGGTCGATTATTTGGGCAGAAACCGTAGAGGCTATTCGTAGAACTAATCCAAATACTACCTTAGAAACCTTAATACCCGACTTTCGTGGAGATCGTAATAATATTGACCGACTGATTGAAGTAGCTCCTGAGATCATATCGCATAATTTGGAGACCGTAAGAAGACTTACACGTGAGGTAAGGATACAAGCTAAATACGACAGAAGCTTGGAGGTCTTGACCTATATAAAGAATAGTGGTCAAAAAAGAACAAAATCAGGTATTATGCTTGGCCTGGGAGAAAAAGAAGAGGAAGTAATTGAAACTTTGCACGACCTGAGAAAGGCAAAAGTAGATGTTATAACCCTGGGACAATATTTACAACCAAGTAAAAAACATTTACCTGTTTATGAGTTTATTACACCTGATCAATTTGTACTATACAAAAAGATTGGGTTGGATTTAGGTTTTAAGCATGTAGAAAGTGGAGCTTTGGTTAGATCTTCTTATCGCGCACATAACCACTTAGTATAATTAAGATAATTAACAATTTATTAATAATAACTGAACTTATTTGGCACGAGTTTTGTGATAATGTAATTGAAGTTTAATTCCCAATACTTTTACTTCAATTATGATTAATTTTGAGTTAGTAAGCTAGCACCTCTATTTTTGGAGGTGCTTTTTTATTAAGATAATTATAACATATTTAACAATTTATTAACGGTAGGTTGTTTTCTTTGGCACGAGTTTTGTAATATTCTAAACGAAGTATAATTCCCAATAGTTTTACTTCAATTATGATTAATTTTGAGTTAGTAAGCTAGCACCTCTATTCTTTAGGGGTGCTTTTTTTATATAACTATCTCAAAATAAATTCTTGAACTAATTTGCTTATCACTTTTTCGGATGATTTCGCAGCAAGTTGGACAGCTTCGTGGCTAACTGCTTCCACATGACCTTCAATTCCCAGATCTGTAATTACAGACAATCCAAAGCAAGACATTCCCATATGCTTCGCTACAATTACTTCCGGCACAGTGCTCATTCCTACAGCATCTGCTCCCATTAATTCAACCATTTTATACTCCGCCGGTGTTTCAAAAGTTGGTCCTTGCAAGGCTAAATAGACCCCCTTCTGAATTTCAATTTTAAATTCCTTTGCTATCTGCTCAAACTTAGCGATCATTTCCAGACTATATGGTTCGTGCATGTCCACAAAACGAGGTCCAAGTCTATCATCATTCTTACCTTGCAGGGGATGGCTCGGCATCATATTGATATGATCGGTTATGACCATAATATCACCTACTTTAAAATTGGGATTTACTCCGCCGGAGGCATTAGATACAATTAGCTTCTGCACCCCTAAAAATTGCATTACACGTATTGGAAACGTTACTTGTTTCATGTCCCATCCTTCATAAATATGAAATCTGCCTTGCATGGCAACAACCTTTTTACCTCCGATATTTCCATATATAAGGGTACCCGAATGACCTTTTACAGTAGAAATTGGGAAGTTTGGTATTTCAGCATAGGGTATCTTTCGTGTAATATCAATTATATTAACCAAGCTACCTAGTCCGGTTCCCAATACAATACCATAATCAGTCGTTGCCAATCCCATTTTCTTAAGAAAAGTTACTGTCTCTTGAATTTTATCGTACATAATTTAAAATTTCTTCATTAAAAGCTTCTTCATCAAGAATTTTTGACAAAATTGTTAAATAATAGAAATGCTCATTTCCGTTGGAAAAAGCCCGAACGTAATCTTTTTCTGTTGTCAGAATTATTTTTTTATTCCCCTTCATACCTTCAAACTTTCGATTTATTTTTTCCTTATCTAATTTACTAAAACTGTAATGGTCTCGATATTTCAAATGAAGGAAATCAATGTTCAAACTCTCCAAATATTGTTCCAACGGTTTACTATTTGCTATTCCCGTTACTAACAAAACCTTAAATTCATTCAATTTCGAAACGCTTAGTTCTCCATTTACTCCAATCAAAGATTTACTATATACAATGGTACTAAAAAATATCAATTGGTGTTTTTTGAGTTTTAATTTCTTAGATATTTTGAGTCGATCTTCTTTTGAAATATTCAACGGGCATTTCGTTACAATAATTATATCCGCTCTACGAGCCCCCTTTCTATTTTCCCTTAGGGTTCCACTTGGCAAAACTAAATCATCCACATAGAGATCATCAAAAGATGTAAGTAGAATGAACAAACCGGCTTTTACACTTCTGTGCTGAAAGGCATCATCCAATAAAATTATTTCAGGGGGGTCGTTTAATCTTCGAAGAGAGATTATTCCATTAACTCTGTTTGTATCTACAGCAACCAAAATATCTTTAAACTTCCTATAAAACTGGAAAGGTTCATCTCCCAATTGGGCGGCGGTAGAGTTTTCATCGGCCAATTGATACCCTTTTGACTTTCTCTTATAACCCCTGCTGAGAACGGCAATTTTATATTTCTTATTCAAAAGCCGTATGAGATACTCAATATGAGGTGATTTACCTGTTCCTCCTACATTTAAATTTCCAACTACAATTATTGGAAAATCAAATGATCTTGAAGGTAATATTCCTTTATCATAAGCACCATTTCGAATACTTGTAATTGCATTGTAAATTAAAGAGAATGGAAATAATATTTTACGAAAAATATTCACACGAACGAATTTACAAAAAAAAGAAATATCTAAATTATTAAACGAACTTCAAAAGCCTTTGATTAAAATCTAAAACGTTACGTAATCTACTATTTCCAGTCCGTATCCAATCATTCCTACCCTTTTGGTATTCGATTGGGCATTAGACATTAATTTAATTTTTTGAATATTCAAATCGTGCAATATTTGAGCTCCTATACCAAAATCCTTATTATCCATTTTGGTTAAGGTGCTTAACTTCTTATCCCCTCCTTGAATATTCTTTAATTCTGTCAATCGATTAATCAGATCGAATGACTGATATTCCTGGTTGATAAAAACGATAACTCCCTTGCCTTCTTTGTTTATTACATCAAACATTTTTCCAAGTTTATCATCTGGATTATTCGTTAAAGTACCTATAATATCATTATTTATCAAGGTTGAATTCACTCTAACCAATACTTCCTCTCCTCTTCTCCAATCTCCTTTCGACAAAGCTAAATGTACCTGACGATTCGTTGTTTGCTTATAGGCTCTCAAACAAAATTTACCGAAACGAGTTTCCAAAGAAAAATCCTCAATTTTATGAATCAATGAATCATGACGCATACGAAAAGCAACCAAATCTTCAATTGAAATAATCTTAAGGTTTAATTTTTTAGATAATTTTATCAATTCCGGTATCCTAGCCATAGTACCATCTTCGTTCAATATTTCCACTAATAATCCTGCTGGTTTTAATCCCGCCAATCTGGCCAAATCTATGGCCGCCTCTGTGTGGCCCGTTCTCCTCAGTACACCTCCTTCTTTTGCCCTTAAAGGAAAGATATGACCTGGCCTACCTAGATCTTCCGGTTTGGTTTTGTCTAAGGTTAAAGCTTTTACTGTCTTTGATCGATCTAGAGTTGAAATACCAGTTGTACAGCCATTGCCAATCAAATCAACCGATACCGTAAATTGCGTATTATGTAATACAGTGTTCTTACCAACCATTAAATTCAAATCCAGGTCATCACATCTTTTTTCTGTAAGAGGAGTACATATCAATCCTCGGCCATATGTTGCCATAAAATTTATCATTTCTGGCGTAACTAATTCAGCAGCAGCAATAAAATCTCCTTCATTCTCCCTGTCTTTGTCGTCTACAACAATTACTAATTTGCCCCTTTTGACATCTTCTATGGCGTCTTCTATGGAATTTAGCCTAATCGTTTGGTTTTTTATAGTCTCCATTTTAATGAGATTTTTTGAATTTAAATATTTTTGTGAAAAAATTTGTAATTGGTTGTAAGAAGGCGTCAACATTAAAAATACCCTTATCCCTTGTCGCCCTTATCATTAGCAAAATACCAAATGGCAATAACACAAAGGTAGCTAACCATCCACCTAGAAAAGGAGATATTGTATTGGATTCTGCCATATTTTTACCTAAAATTGAAATGAAAAAATAGATAACAAAGATAACGATTGCCATTATCATTGGTAATCCAAATCCGCCTTTTCTAATTATTGATCCCAATGGAGTTCCAATAAAAAATAAAACCAAACATGCCAGGGAAAAAGCAATGCGCTTGTGGTACTCTGTTTCGTAGCCATTGATTATTTTTTGCTTCACTACGATTGCGCTTTTATAGTTCTCTATATTTTCCAAGTTACCTTTGATCAATGTCATTGCATAATTCATAACAACCTCCTTATCTCTATCATTAAAATTATCTAATATATTGGGTTCCATTTTTGAATCTGGTAAAGTATCCTTTACTAATTTCCGCCCTCTAAGGCTTAGCAACATTCTAGTTGCGCGGTTCTCTATATACTGCTCATAAGGAGTTTCCAAGGAATCTGAATAGTAATTCAGTTGACTTAAACTTAGCATCTCTTTTCCGGTTTTATACTTTAATTCATCCGGATCAAAATTACCTATCGTGGATATATCAATATTTACTTTGTACTCATCAAAATTTGTTTTTGAAAAAGGTACTTTTTTCTTATCTTGGATAGAAGCCTTACTGTGTAGCATATCTTCATAGTAATGCCCATTTTCTAGGATAAGCGTAAGATACCTACTCCCCTCTTCTGAAACAATTTTCCCCTTTTCTGCGGTGATATCAACTTTATTTTGTCTATTCGGTTCTATCTGATAGATTAAAATATTTCTTAAAAGGTTTTCATCCTTCCCATACTTTTCATCAAATTTAATACTGTATCCAGGAATTTCTGTGTTAAAAGTACCTGGCACCAAGGCCAAACCAGGTTCTTTCATCTTCATATTATATATCAGGTTTTTAGATTTTAAAGAAGCATATGGAAAAATATAATTTAAAAAGAGAAAATTCAAAAAACTCAGAACCAACATTAACATCACTAAAGGGCGAATAAATCTTTGTAAAGATATACCAGCAGATTTTACAGCTGCAAATTCATAATTCTCAGACAAGTCTCCTAAGGCCATAATAGATGAAAGTAAGATCGCTATAGGCAATGCTGTAGGTACGACCATCAATGCCATGTATCCTAAAAACTTTAGAATTATGAATATGTCAATTCCTTTTCCCGCAATTTTATCAAACTGCAACCATAATCCTTGCATAATCAGTACAAAGAGTATGATAAAAAAAGTAGCCAAAAAAGGAGTTAGGAAACTTTTAAGTATATATTTATTTAATATTCTCATGCAATATTCATCGATGGAAATTATTCAATAAGAGATCTATCATCGGTTGATGATATAACCGTCATCTTTGTACTTTTCTTCTTCAAAAGTAAATGTTCCTTGTTCTAATTTTTGATTAGTTCTCAACTCTTTAACTGTGATAATTGTATGTGTTTCGTTATTTCCAATTTCTCTAACGCTATAAATATGTAATTTTTTTGTATCTATCCCAACTTCCACAGAAATTACCTCAGAGTCAGTATCTATTGGAACTAATTCAACAAATTGAATTTGATTTCCATTAATATATTTCTTCTCCCCCGAGGAAAAAGTATATCCATGTTGATAAAATGTCAATAAACTCGATGGAGAAATTGTTTCCTTGTTTTCTCCATCTGATCTTGCAATATTAACCTCCTCATTTTCAGGGACTATTGTATACGAAAATTCTCCATCAAAAATAATTGTTGTGTCGAATAGATTAACAACATAATTCTCACCCTGTAAGATTACATCTCCCTCAAATACCTGCTCTACATCTGCTTCCTTATTTTCAAGTATATAATCAAAAGCGATATAAATATTGTCATAGGATTTCATCTTAGAAGAAACATCTTCCAGTAACTTTTTCGCTTCCCCACCATTTTGAGAAAATGCTGTGAAAAAAGTAATTAATATAAAGGTAATAAATGAGATATATTTCATCATTCTATAATTTTTCATTGTCTAATAATTGTCTTAATGCAAGAACATCATGTACTAAAACCTGCCTTGCCTTACTTCCTTCAAAGGGACCAACAATATTGGCAGCTTCCAATTGATCAATTATTCGACCTGCCCTATTGTATCCTAATTTTAATTTTCTCTGTAGTAATGAGGCAGATCCCTGTTGGGCGGCAACCACTAAATTTGCAGCTTCTCCAAATAATTTATCTCTGTCCTCTATTTCCACTGCAATACCCGTACCACTTTCTTCCCCAATAAATTCGGGTAACATATATGCACTTGCATAAGCCCTTTGAGATCCAATAAAGTCAGTTAATTGTTCAACTTCCGGTGTATCTATAAATGCGCATTGCAACCTCGTCATTTCACTACCAGTTGAAATTAACATATCCCCTTTACCAATTAATTGGTCGGCGCCCTGATAATCAAGTATTGTCCTCGAATCAATCTTGGAAGTAACTCTAAAGGCTATTCTAACAGGGAAATTAGCTTTAATTATTCCTGTTATTACATTTACTGATGGGCGTTGTGTTGCTACAATTAAATGTATTCCAATAGCTCTGGCCAACTGTGCCAAACGCGCTATTGGTGTTTCGATTTCCTTTCCTGCAGTCATAATCAAATCAGCGAACTCATCTATAACCAATACTATATAAGGTAAAAATTTGTGCCCATTCTCAGGGTTTAACTTTCTAGCTTTGAATTTTGTATTGTATTCCTTTATGTTTCTTACGAACGCAGCCTTCAATAAATTATAACGATCATCCATTTCAATACATAGAGAATTTAAAGTATTGACCACCTGCGAAGTATCCGTTATAATTGCTTCTTCAGTATCGGGCAATTTCGCCAAATAATGTCGTTCAATCTTATTAAAAAGGGTAAGTTCTACTTTTTTTGGATCTACCAAAACAAACTTAATTTCAGCAGGGTGTTTTTTATAAAGCAGGGAGGCTAAAACTGCATTAAGCCCAACTGATTTTCCTTGTCCGGTAGCACCTGCCATTAGTAAATGGGGCATTTTTGCCAGATCAATAACGAAAGTTTCGTTCGAAATAGTTTTTCCGAGAGCTATTGGTAAACTAAATTTAGAATCTTGAAATTTTTGCGATGACAGCACCGATTTCATAGAGACCACAGAAGGATTTTTATTTGGAACTTCAATTCCTATTGTTCCCTTGCCCGGAATTGGGGCAATAATTCGAATTCCCAATGCGGCCAGAGAGAGAGCAATATCATCTTCTAGATTTTTAATCTTTGATATCCTAACTCCGGCGTAGGGAACTATTTCATATAAAGTAACGGTTGGTCCGATGGTTGCTTTTATGCTAGTAATTCCGATTTTATAATTATTTAATGTCTCAACAATTTTGTTCTTGTTATTTTCGAGTTCTTCCTTATTGATAATAATATTTTCGTTGGTATAATCTTTCAATAAATTGAGTTTAGGGAACTTATAGGTGCCCAATTCCAACTTCGGATCGAATTCGCCAAAATCCTTTACTAATTTATCGGATAAGTTCTCAACAGTATGTTCTTCAAATACAGGTTCTTCAACAAGAATTTCAATATCTTCAATTTCTTTAGCTTCATCAATAGGTCCTTTTTCTTCTTCTTTCGGTACAATAAATGCTTCCTCGACTGAGACCTCCTCCTCTACATTATTAACTTCGGTTTCAAGACTAAGTTCAAGTTCCTGCTTTTTATTTTCCTGAACTGTTTCTGTGATATATCCTTCCTCAGTTATATCATCTTTTAAATCAAAATCCTTTTTCTTTTTTGGCTTAGGAAATAAGTTTTTGACCTTTTCAGGAGTTATTTTAAACTTTGAAATGATATAAACTAAAAAGCTTATAAGTAATAGGAAAAATACACCGATCCACCCAATGTATATCTGTAAATAATCATTTAGCTCATAGCCTATAGTTCCAGCCAGCAATGAATTCTCTAACTCCAGGTAACCAAATAGCAATGTCGCCCAAATCATCGTCAATATCCCCATAAACCATAATTTTTGAAGCTTTCTTAATGGAATGTTCAAAATAGCATATAATCCGGTGAAGAATAATAATATTGGAAAAATAAACATGGCAACTCCAAAGCCATCATAAATCAAAAAATCGCTGATATGCGCTCCGAATTTCCCAAACAAATTCTTTGTATCTATTGATTTATTCGTAAAGTCCATCAACTGACTTTGGTCTTCTTTCCAGTGCATAAAAAATGAATAGAAAGAAACAAATAAAAATATGGCACTTGAAAAAACGAAGACGCCAAATACCAGATGAGTTTGACTGCTTTTAAAAAATGAAACTATACGATTTGTCTTTTTCTTAGATCCTCCTTTTCGGGAAATAGTCTTTTTCTTTTTTGCCATAAGCCACAAAAATACATAATTATTTTTGGTTTGTTGTTAAGATTCCGGTAAGTAAAAATATTTAATTTAAGTAGTTTTAATTTTGAAAATCAAGACTTTACAATTAGTTAAGTCTAAACTTTATAAGTTTTAAACTAAATGTTCAGTAACTTTGGGAGATAAATAATCAAGCCGATAATGATAGCAAACAAGGCCGCAAAAGTAACAGCCCCTGCTGATATATCTTTGATAAAACCAATTCGTTTATCATGGTCCGGATGTACAAAATCACACAACTTTTCAATGCCTGTATTTAAAGATTCAGCAGTTAGAACCAAGCCAATTGATAAGGTCTGAAACAGCCATTCCGTAACAGATAAATCCATAACAAATCCTAAAACAGTAATCAAAAGCCCTAATACCAATTGAGATTTGACACTTGCTTCCGTTCTAATGAGCAGCCAAAGACCCCTAAAAGCGTATTTAAAACTTCTAACCCTACCTCTAATAAAACTATCTTTCGGGTTTTTCATTATTATTTCAAGGCATCAAGTGCTGCCTCGTAGTCAGGCTCCTGAACAATCTCAGGTATTTGTTCTGTATAAACAACTTCCCCTCCTTCATTAATTACCACTACAGCTCTTGAAAGCAATCCTTTCATCGGGCCGGTCTTAATAGTAACTCCGTATTTTTTACCGAAATTTTTAGTTTGAAAATCACTTAATGTTATTGCATTTTCAATTCCTTCTGCACCACAAAAACGAGCTTGTGCAAATGGCAGATCTTTTGAAATATTAATAACAACTGCGTTTTCAATTTTTGCACCTTCTTCATTAAATTTCCTAAGAGAAGCTGCACAAACACCTGTATCTAAACTAGGCGTAATATTAAGTAAAACTTTTTTGCCTTTAAAATCTTTTAATGCTGATGTGGAAAGATCAGTTCCTACCAACTTAAATTTTGGGGCTTTTTTACCAACTTTAGGTAATTTACCAACTGTTTTTATCGAATTTCCTTTTAACGTTATTTTTGCCATGATAATTTTTTAATTTAAACTCAAAGTTACACAAAAAGAAAAACTCTCCATAAATTAATAGGAAGAGTTTTACCAAATATATATTTTTCCTCTATTGATCAATAGAACCTAAAACTCTTTTCATAAAACCATTCAATGCTTCTTTCTTTGGTGTGCCCTTTTTTATATCAGTATTTACCTCGAGAGCACCATACATATTTGAAATCAATTCTCCAATTACATCTAATTCCTCATCTTTTAAAGAAGAAACTTCCGTGAGATCTTCCAAAACCTCAATAGCTTCTACTAAATAATCTTCGTCATTATTCTCGATGAAAGTGGTAAGATGTTTTATGATAGGTAACTTCATAATAATAAGGGTTTAGAAATTGCTAAACAACTTCATTCACTAATTCTTTTAAGACATCAAACTTATTAGTTTGTACTTGATTTACTTTCGACCCATTGACAAATCCGGCAAAAGTTGGTAAATTATCTACATTAGCCAATTTTCTTGATTCGGGGAATTTTTCAGCATCCACAAGAACGAAAGCAACGCCGTCATTTTCTGTTGATAATTTTTTAAATTTAGGCTTCATTATTCTACAGTTACCACACCAGGTTGCCATATATTGAACCATTACTTTTGGATTATTCGCAACAATTTCTGATAAATTATCAGCTTGTAATTCTGTCATCATATTAAATCGTTTTTAAGATATTAAAGGCTACTGATCTCCGCCTTAATGAAAATGATAATCAAAAGAATCCTCAAGACATGGTCTTAAGGATCCCTTATTATTCTATTAGTGAGAACTCAAATAAGAAGCAACACCATCTCTTGTTGCCTCCATAGCATCTTGACCTTCTTCCCAGTTTGCAGGACAAACTTCTCCTTTTTCTTGTACGTGGGTAAAAGCATCTACTAAACGTAGATATTCTGCAACATTTCTACCTAAAGGCATATCATTTACACTTTCATGAAAAATTCTTCCATCTTCATCAATCAAATAGGTAGCTCTATAGGTTACATAAGAACCGTCTATCAATACATTACCTGTTTCTTCATCGTAAGATTCTGAAACAACATCTAAAATTCCTAATTGAGAAGACAAATTCCTGTTAGTGTCTGCTAACAATGGGAAAGTAACACCTTCTATACCACCATTATCTTTTGGCGTGTTCAACCATGCAAAATGCACTTCTGCCGTATCTACGGAAGCTCCTATTATAATGGTATTTCTTTTTTCGAATTCACCCAGGGCTTCTTGAAATGCAAGAATTTCCGTTGGACAAACAAATGTAAAGTCTTTTGGATACCAGAATAAAAGTACTTTTTTATTATTTTCTTTTGCTTCTTCCAGAACGTTCACTTTAAAAGTGTCTCCCATATCGTTCATTGCATCTACATTCAGATTTGGAAATTGTTTACCTACTAACGACATAATATTTAAATTTAAAATTATTATTATTTTCTAATGTAAAAATAAACATAAAAAAGGTGTTTTATAAATATTTTCATTCTAAATTTTTATATGGAAATAGATTTTATTTATTTAAAAATGGTATACGTTTTTACCAACGTAAGTTTTAGATTAGTTGTGATGTACTTCTTTAATCAGATCCTTTTTACAAAGATAAAAATCCGTTCTTTCACAGGTAGTATCTTCTAACCTTTCATTCATTTCATCCAGGTTCTTTGGTGGTGGGATAATTACTTTATCTCCTTTTTTCCAATCTAAAGGCATAGCAACACCAAATTCGTCCGATGTTTGTAAAGCTTCTAGTGCTCTCAAGATCTCATTCATATTTCTTCCTACATTTAAAGGATAGTACATTATCAGTCTTATTTTTTTATCAGGATCTATAAAGAACACTGCTCTTACAGCCGCTGTCTCACTTTCATTAGGCTGTAACATACCATACAGTTTTGATACTTTCATATCAATATCTGCAATGATTGGGAAATCAAAATAAACCCCGGTTTTTTCTCTTACATTATTTACCCATCCTAGATGAGCATGGATACTGTCTATACTCAAACCTAATAATTGCGTATTTAAATCTGTAAACTCATCTTTCCTTAGGGCAAATCCACTCATTTCTGTTGTACATACCGGAGTGAAATCAGCTGGATGTGAAAATAACACGATCCATTTGTCTTTGGCATAATCGTGCAATTCGATTTCTCCTTTTGTCGTTTTAGCTCTAAAATTAGGAGCTTTATCTCCTATCCTAGGCATAAATGTTGCGGTAGTTTCTTGTGCTTCCATAATTAATAATTTATTAAAGGTTAATAATTTCTCAACAAAAATAAATCACATTCGTAAAATTTAAGTATAATTATTATCGATTGTTTATATTTTTACATAAATATAAATTATACTTAAAATTAAAAGCAATTGCGAAGTGCTTTAAAGTTAGTCATTTTATATTATTTTTATAGTTAAATTGTAGATCAATAATAATTATTACGGTCCATTTCATGAATAATACTCTAATAATCAGCACTTTTATAATAATTTTTATCAGTTTTAAATGCGTGGCTCAAAATACTGGTGATAATAATATTAATAAGATTATTCAAACAAAGGCTAGTGAAGGCATTGATTTCTATGCTCTTGGTAATGAACCCTTTTGGTCTTTAGATATGGATTTTGAAAACGAGTTTCAATTTAAAAACCTAGATGGGCTTACTATTATTGTTCCTGCTGAGAGAGGAGCGAAAGCTATGGATGCAGAGGTTACACGATACAGATCGGTTAATGATACCCACGAAATAATTATTCAAGCCCAACGTCAAGATTGTTCGGATACCATGTCTGACAATAAATTTGACTATAAAGTAAATATCGACTATAAAAAAATTAAAGAGAAAAATTATACTAAACTAAGTGGGTGCGGTAATTTTGTTCCCGATTATAGATTGAATAACATATGGGCTATTGAAAATATTGATAACAAAAATTTAAATGAAATTGAATTTATGAAAGGCCAGCCATATATTGAAATCATTATGATAGAAAATAGAATTTCCGGACATGATGGCTGCAATAATATTATGGGAGGATTTCGTTATGAAAATGGCTATATTATTATTGGGAATTTAGCCGGTACAAGGATGGCCTGCCCAAACCTTGAAATAAGCAATCAGATTTCTAAAACTTTGAGCAATAAAAAAATAGCCTACGATTTTATAGATGGTAAACTATACTTTATTTATCAAAGCAAAATTATAATGACCTTAAAAAATATAGACTAAAAAAAGAGGCTTTGGAACGGCCTCTTCTTTTCGTTAATTATTATATTTTATTACAAGTGTATAACCTCATCATAGGCATCTGCAGTGGCTTCCATTACAGCCTCGCTCATAGTTGGGTGTGGGTGAATTGCCTTTAACACTTCATGGCCTGTAGTTTCTAATTTTCTTCCCAATACCGCCTCGGCAATCATATCAGTTACACCTGCTCCTATCATATGGCATCCTAACCATTCTCCGTATTTAGCATCGAAAATCACTTTTACAAATCCTTCTTTTGTTCCAGCTGCTGCCGCTTTACCGGAAGCAGAGAAAGGAAATTTACCAACTTTCAATTCGTAACCTTTTTCTTTAGCTTGTGTTTCTGTTAACCCAACACTGGCAATCTCAGGACTTGCATAGGTACATCCCGGAATGTTTCCGTAATCAATAGGTTCAGGATTTAAGCCTGCTATTTTCTCTACGCAAGTAATTCCTTCGGCGGAAGCGACATGTGCTAATGCCGGACCCGGTACGATATCGCCAATAGCATAATAACCAGGTAAATTGGTTTCGTAGAAATCATTTACTAATATTTTATCTTTATCTGTAACTATTCCTACATCTTCCAATCCAATATTTTCAATATTAGATTTTATCCCAACCGCAGATAAAATGATATCCGCTTCCAAAACTTGCTCCCCCTTTTTAGTATTTACTGTAGCCTTGACTCCCTTACCTGAGGTATCCACTTTAGTAACGCTAGAGTTAGTCATTACCTTAATTTTTGATTTCTTCAAAGATCTTTCAAATTGCTTCGAAACCTCCTCATCTTCTAATGGAACAACATTTGGTAAAAATTCAACTATGGTAACTTTTGTACCTATTGTATTATAAAAATATCCGAATTCAACGCCTATGGCTCCCGATCCAACAATGATCATACTCTCCGGTTGCGTTGGCAAGTTCATAGCCTCCCTATAACCAATTACTTTTTTCCCATCAATTGGTAAGAATGGTAATTCACGGGAACGAGCACCAGTTGCAATGATTATATGATCAGCACTATACTCTGTGACTTTTTTATCATTATCAGTTACTTCTACCTTTTTACCAGCCTTAATTTTGCCAAAACCATCGAGTATATCAATTTTATTTTTCTTCATTAAAAATTTTACACCATTACTCATGCCATCCGCAACATCTCTACTTCGTTTGATAATAGCTGAAAAATCTTTATCAATTTCTTTAGCCTTCAAGCCATAGCTATCCACATGTTTCAAATATTCATAAACCTGTGCACTTTTTAACAAGGCTTTTGTTGGAATACATCCCCAATTCAAGCAAATTCCACCTAAATTTTCTTTTTCTACTATGGCAACTTTAAAGCCTAATTGAGAAGCTCTAATCCCGGTAACATACCCTCCTGGTCCACTACCTATGATAATTATGTCGTATTTCATACGTTTAAAATTTTGTAATTATATGATATTAAACTAATTAAAAATTTGAGAATCCCGAGTACTCGGGATAATCGCTTCGCTCTCACATGAAAAATTTAATCATTTCCTTTTGTAAAATAATTGATTAAATTTATTCATGTTCGTTTCATATCTTTATTTTATTCCATTTTTGGGTTGCAAATTTAATCAAATTTTATGGCTTTTACAGGACTTATTTTACTAACAATGAAGGAAGGAATAATAAGCATTATGAAACATAAAATTAAAGTTCCAATATTAATCAGAAAAATATATTTAACACTCAGATAAACAGGAACTTGATTCACATAGTAGGTTTCCGGATTCAGCCTTATAAAACCAAAATACTGTTGAGCCATCAACAAACCTATTCCAATAATATTACCCCATAAAAGCCCGACAGATATCAAGTAGGCTGCGTTGTATAAAAATATTTTTTGAATACTCCAATTATTATTCCCCAATGCTTTTAAAATCCCTATCATTTGTGTTCGTTCTAGGATCAAAACCAACAATGCGGTAATCATATTTATACCTGCGATCAAGATCATAATTCCAATAATAACAGCAATATTTGTATCGAATAAATTTAACCACTCAAATATCGCCGGGAATTTCTCGGCTATGGTATATGCATTCAACGTGGAATCAATACTACTATAAATCTCAAATCCTGTTTTATCGAGATCATTAAAATCATGCGTAAAAATTTCAAAACCTCCTACTTTATCTTCTCCCCACTTATTTATTTTTTGGATATGCCGAATATCTCCAATTAAATATGTCTCATCAAATTCCTTAAAACCTGAATTATATATTCCGGCAACCGTGAACTTCCTGGAATTAGGTATCTTATTCGGATTATCTTTAACAAAGAACATGTGAAAGGTTTCCCCTACTTTTAATCCTAATCTGTCAGAGGTCATTTCCGAAATTAAAACTTCGTTACTAATCTCCTCAGCAATAACAGGGATTTTTCCATCGATCAAATATTCATCAAAGAAACTCCAATCGTAATTTTTATCGATACCCTTTAAAATAACCCCTTCAAACTCCTTAGGTGTTCTAATAATACCACCCTTAGTGGCATAGGGTTGTACACTTTTTACATTTGGTATATTGGTGAATTCCGGATAGAACTCCTGATTCAGATCAATTGGATTTACCGTTATTTTTGAGTTGTTCCTATCGTAATTACTTATCTGAATATCACCATTGAAACCCGAAATCTTTTCTTTGATTTTTCTCTGCAATCCAACACCTGTCGCCACGGAAAAAAGCATTACAATTAGCCCAATGGCTATAGCCAAAATAGAAATTTTTATTATAGGTGAAGAAACACTATTTTTGTGTTTTTTGGAGGCAATTATCCTTTTCGCTATAAAAACTTCGTAGTTCAAATTTTTAATTCATGGTAAGACCCAAAAGTACATATTTCTTTTTAGTATCTAATTGGTTGGTTGTACTTTTTCTTTTAATATCATGCTCGTCCTGCACACAAAACATTGACTCCGAAAAAATTATAACAGCGGCTGAACAAACGGAAAAATATATCCCCCTGTTAAAAGGAAAAAAAATTGCTGTTGTAGCCAATCAAACTACTGTTATTGAAAGGAAAAATGGAAATGGATTTGTTCATATTGTGGATTCACTATTGGCCTTGGATATTAACATTATCAAAGTTTTTGCACCTGAGCACGGCTTCAGAGGCAAGGCTGATGCGGGTGAACACGTGAGTAATCATGAAGATATTAAAACAGGATTACCAATTATTTCTTTATTCGGAACAAATAAAAAACCGAGCCAGGAGCAACTAAGCGGTATTGATTTAGTTGTTTTTGACATTCAAGATGTTGGTGTTCGTTTTTACACCTATATTTCCACAATGACCTATGTGATGGAGACCTGCGCCGAATTGGGCATCCCGGTAATTGTCTTGGACAGACCCAACCCTAACGGACATTATGTGGATGGACCCACTCTAGAAATGGAACATAAAAGTTTCGTAGGAATGCATCCTATTCCATTGGTTTATGGAATGACCATGGGTGAATATGCTCAGATGGTAAATGGAGAAAAATGGATGGAAGGTGGTGTGAAATGTAATCTTACCGTTATACGACTAAAAAACTATAACCACGATTCAGAATACAATTTACCAATTAGACCTTCTCCAAATTTACCAAATAGCCAATCTATAAATCTATACCCGAGTTTGGGCTTTTTTGAAGGAACTATTATAAACGCAGGAAGAGGAACCGAGTTCCAATTTCAACGTTATGGTGCTCCCTTTTTTCCTTCGGGTAGCGACACAGACGATTTCACTTATACACCACAACCTAATTTTGGCTCTAAAAATCCGAAGTTCAGGGGAGAATTATGTTACGGAGTGGATTTAAGCAAAAATAAAAAACTGAATATGGTAAATTTGAAATGGCTTGTTGATGCTTATCATAAAACGCCAAAAGAGCAAGAATTTTTTGGAAAATCCTTCACTATTCACGCCGGAAATCTTCAACTACAAAAACAAATAGAATCTGGAAAAACAGCTGAAGAAATTAGAACCTCCTGGCAAAAGGATGTTAAAAAGTTTAAAAAGATTAGAAACAAATATTTGATCTACGATTAAGACCAACCCTATAGTTATTAGAAAATCCTGTCAAAGCCCTTTAAGTCAAGCATAATGAAAGAAACCACAAATCTCCATTTTTGTACTTTCTTCTTACCTGAGTTATAACCGTATTACTTGTTCTTTCAGCGAATATAGAATCGCTAGAACATCTTTCTTCTCTTCTTCACCCAGACTATTTTTATCCATAGCCTCCATTATATCATCTATAACAGCTAAAAATTCTTGTTCTGAGATATTCATTCCTTTATGTGTGGAGACCATATCTCTGCCACCATAAGTTTGTGGTCCTCCGGAGCCGGCACAGAAAAAATTTACAGTATGTTGTTTAATAACAGCTAATTGTTCAGGCCTTTCCTTGAGCGGAAGAAATCGGGGACTTACTGAGGGGTTGATCATATGTATATCAACAACATCATCCACAAGTTTAGTGATGCCTTTAATTTCTCCTAATCTTTCATAAAGTGTATTATTCATAATAATTTTTAATAGTTTATAATTAATTTTAATTTTCTAAACCAAAAATATCGGTTCCTATAAATAATTAATAACAATTCTGGTTCAAAAATCTCTATTTTTAGTTCAACCTGGTTGGTTTATATTTCTACCTGCTTTTAGGAAATAAAAAAAATGTCAGTTTTGAAAGGCGTTAAAAATGATTGAATTATAGATAAATAAATTTTTAGTATTTTTTCAAAGCAAATTGCACTGCCTTCTCTGCATGGATTTTGGCAGTGTTGAATATTGGAACACGGACGTCTTCTTCAGAAATTAACAGCGGAATTTCAGTACATCCTAATATGATACCTTCGGCTCCTTGTGAGATCAGATCATTAATGATCTTCATATAAATTTCCTTCGAAGTATTATTGATCTTTCCTAATACCAATTCTTTATATATGATATCGTGAACTAGATCTCTCGATTTTATATCCGGTATCAGAACTTCTATACCAAAATCAATGGTCAAAATATTTTTATAAAAATCTTTTTCCATAGTGAATTTTGTACCTAATAAGGCCACTTTCTTAAACGAATTTTCTTTTATCGCTTCTCCTGTGGCCTCTGCAATGTGTAAAAACGGCAGGCTGGAGTTTTTAATTATTGCCTCACTACAGAGGTGCATCGTATTTGCACAAACCAAAACCATATCCGCTCCGGCATTTTCCAATTGTTTAGCTGCTATTACCATCAACTGGTTTAATCTTTCCCAGTCGTTCTTACTTTGTAGTTTCGCTATCTCGTCAAAATCTACTGATATCATAACACTTTTAGCAGAATGAAATCCTCCAAGCACTGTCTTTACTTTTTTATTGATCAGTTCATAATACAGCAGTGATGATTCCCAGCTCATTCCACCAATTAACCCAATTGTTTTCATTATTTATTTCTATTTGTTAATTATGCTACTTCGAGTTCTTTATATTCAAAATATGCACTGGCTTCAGGAACATTTCCAACTGCCTCTTTTCCTCTTAATTTTCTTACGGTATGGGCTTTAAGTTTATTTTCAGGAAAGGATTTAATTAGGTCCATAATCTCTCTTCTTTGTGCTTCATTATTTATTGGTTCGAGCCAATGATCCTCAATCTCATCAGGTAAAATTACAGGCATCCTAGGTTCAATTAGCTTTGGATTATTATGAATTTTAGCCATCAAACTATTTCCTTTCGTGGTAACTATTGTAAACGTATTTAAAATTTCTCCAGTTTCTCTATCTACCCATTCACTCGAAAGGCCGGCAATTGATAATGGCCTTTTATCTTTTCTAGCAATAAAGAAAGGATAAGTTCTTCCTTTAAAATGATGGTGCTCGTAAAACCCATCTATGTGTAAGATGCATCTTTTATTTTTTGCGGAATCTCTGAATGATGGTTTTTCAAAAATAGTTTCTCCTCTCGCATTCAGTGTATTGTTCCAAAATTTAAGCTTTTGATCGTTGTTTTTGATCCAGTGAGGAACCAATCCCCATATGGAAACACTTGGAATATATGGCTTTTCATTTGTGTAGATCAATAATTTTGGATGATCATAGCCGGAAACATGAAAGTATGGGTGATCTTTAAAAGGCAATAATTTTCCTTCCAATTCTACAATCCAATCTTGATCATTAAATCGCTTTGCCCTTCTTAATTGTGATTCTAACTTAGTTTTAATATCGTAACACATAAGTTTACATGGACTGATTTAATTAATATTTATTTTTAACCCTCCAGACTCCAATAATTAACTTAATCTACTAAATAAGTAGGAAATACGGTAGTGTGAATTCTTTTTCCAAATATATAAATTTTTACTATCTTGCACCCGATATTCACAAATACATTATTATAAATTTAAATAGATTAAAAGAATCACTTCTTTACATGTTGATGATTTTTTTAATTAGACGGCAATAATATATTTTCCCAGAATTCGGAGTTATCTACAACAATCTTAAGAGATGAATGGGGGTTCATAGGATTTGTTTTAACTCAAGAGTTTCTGGGATTTTTTTTTAAAAAAGATAAAGTAGCACTTAAATATTTTTTCAAGGAATTAAATAGTGTTTTTATAAAGCTTAAAAAAGTTAATTTGAAGATTCCCGCCATTCTTTTAGCCTCTAACTACAACGGAAATTTTTTCTTTAGATCTTCTACAATATTAAATACAGCCGGACAGATTTCAGTGTTTTTTAAAGTAAGGCCGGTTAATTGAATAAATTTCTTCCGGTTTGTATGCGGGTATTCACTACAGGCTTTTGGACGAACATTATATATAGAACAGCTATTATCTTCACACAAAAAAACACAAGGAGCTTCTTGTAATACCATAAAATCATCTTCATCTCTTAGCAAATATTGATCTGTAAAATTGCGTTCTTTCATTTTAAAATGTTTCGCAATACGCGCAATATCTTTATTCGTAAATATGGGACTTGAAGTTTTACAACAATTTGCACAACTTAAACAATCAATTCTGTCAAATTCTTTATTATGCAGGTCTTGCATTAAAAGGTCCAGGCGTTTAGGATTCTTTTTTTTAAGCTTGGCAAAGTATCTTTTCGTTTCCGTATGTTTTTCGGCAGCAAGTTTTGGTAGATTTTGTAAAATATTTTCCATTTTGTTTATTTGAGCAATCAAAATTAACATATCTCATCCAATATCAGTGTAAATTAGTTATTTTTGCACCTGAATTTTTTATATTAGATGAACATAAAAACAATCATTGAAAAGGAAGTTATAAAAGGGTTTAAAAGTATTTATAACGCAGACATTCAAACAGTTGAATTCCAGGCTACTCGAAAAGATTTTGAAGGTGATATCACTATTGTTATCTTTTCTTTTTTGAGAATTGTTAGGGGAAATCCCGTTGAAATAGGAACCAATATCGGAACATATCTTAAAGATAATGTAAAAGAAATTTCTAATTTTAATGTGGTTAAAGGTTTTTTGAATTTAGTACTTTCTGATAATTTATATATTCATGAGGTCAATAATATATTTTCTGATCAAAATTATGGCTTTCTCCCATCTGATCCTGAGGAGAAGGCAATAATGGTGGAATTTTCTTCTCCAAACACAAATAAACCGCTTCATCTTGGTCATATTAGAAATAATTTACTCGGATATTCGGTTTCTAACATCATAGCAGCTTCGGGTAAGAAAGTTTATAAAACACAAATTATTAATGATCGGGGTATTCATATTTGTAAGAGTATGTTGGCTTGGAATAAATTTGGCAAGGGAGAAACCCCTGAGAGTTCAGGCTTAAAAGGAGATAAATTGGTTGGAAATTACTATGTCAAATTTGATCAGGAATATAAAAAAGAGATCGAGCAACTCATAGCCAGAGGCTTAAGTGAAGAGGTAGCTAAGAAACAAGCACCAATTCTCCTTGAAGCACAAGAAATGCTGGTTAAATGGGAAGCAGGAGATAAAGATGTCATTGCGCTTTGGGATAAAATGAATCATTGGGTTTATAAGGGGTTCGACGAAACCTACAATGCTCTTGGGGTTAGTTTTGACAATAATTATTATGAGAGTGAAACCTATTTATTGGGGAAAGATGTAGTTATAGACGGACTGGAAAGAGGCATTTTCTTTAGAAAGGATGATGGTTCCGTTTGGATAGATCTCACAGATGAAGGTCTGGATGAAAAAATTGTTTTAAGATCAGATGGGACCGCTGTTTATATGACTCAGGATATAGGGACCGCAATACAGAGAATAAAAGATCATACTGATATTGGTGGGATGGTTTACACAGTTGGGAATGAACAGGACTACCATTTCAAGGTCTTGTTTTTAATTCTTAATAAATTAGGTTATACCTGGGCTAATAATTTGCATCACCTTTCATATGGTATGGTTGATTTACCAGAAGGAAAAATGAAATCCAGAGAAGGTACCGTTGTTGATGCTGATGATCTAATGACGGAAATGACAAGGACCGCCAAAGAAATCTCTCAAGAATTGGGTAAATTAGAGGGTTATTCTAAAGAAGAGAAAGAAAAACTATACAATACTATAGGATTAGGGGCTTTGAAATATTACATCCTAAAAGTTGATCCAAAAAAAAGAATTTTATTCGACCCAAAGGAATCCATAGATTTTAACGGAAATACAGGGCCGTTTATTCAATATACTTATGCCAGAATACAATCAATCCTACGAAAAGCCAATTTTGATTATAATTTTGAAATTAAAGACATTGCACTGCATCCCAAAGAAAAAACTTTGATAAAACAGCTACTGAACTTCTCTGAAATTATACAAAATGCAGCCGATAGTTTGAGCCCTGCCCTAATTGCAAATTATACTTATGACTTGGTAAAAGATTACAATTCATTTTACCAAAGTGTACCAATTTTAGGTGCTGAGAATCAAAATGAAAAAGTATTCAGAACACAACTTTCAAAAAAAGTTGGAGATATAATTAATCAATCCTTTGGGCTTTTGGGCATTGATGTCCCTGATCGTATGTAACATAAATTACCTCTTAGAATACCTCTTTTTTTGGTTTTTTAAAATAAAACGTTAACTTCGTTAATCGCAATACACTTAAAAATGGTGTATTTTCTGTTTTTTTGTCTATGAATTGAGCCCTCACAATTTATATTCCCATGAACTTCTGGGATTAAATGACTAAGTAAGCTCTTTTTCCAAAAGCGAAAAAATTAGTTAAAAATGAGCATATGAAAAAAGAAAAATTATTATTTATACTTGCCTTTATTTTATTTGTGCAATTGTCTCAATCTCAATTGATTATGATTGATAGCGAAACCGGCGAGTACAACTACCAAGATGTTATAACTGTAAGTGGAATTTCCCAACAACAGATACAGGTTAGAGCAAAAGAATGGCTGGATTTATATTATCCGGAAAATGATTCTATAAAGGTATTGGACACGAGCTTGTATAAAACCGGAACAACCAATTTCATATGGAGGTTAATTCAAAAGGATATTGAAGTTAAGATCTTCTATGATATAGAAATCAAAACGAAAGATAATAAATACAGATATGAGTTCTCCAATTTTAGGGAAGGTAAAATGAATGGAGGAGAAATAGATGCTAAAGATTTGAAAGTTTATATCGATCGGTTCCCGACTAGATATCAAATATATATAGAGGAACCAATTGATACTGAAATTACTAAGGCCATAAGCAGTCTTGATTATTTCATTCTTAATGGAACAGTAGAAAACGATGATGATGATTGGTAATTTAAATAAAATCTAATACTCTTTCCAGTGCCATACCCCGAGAGGCTTTGATCAAAATCATCGCCTGTTTTAATTTGCTTCTATCCATATTTATTCTAAAGTCTTCTATATTTTTGTATTGATAAATGTTTTCATCATCGATAAGAATCTTAGAAAATTGATCACCTATTAAGTATGCTGTTCGGATATCCGAATTACTTAGCATTTGTACTAGTTTTTGATGTTCCTCGAGAGAACTTTCCCCCACTTCATACATATCACCTAAAATTGCCACTTTATTTTCTGCCGATATTTGTGATAAGTTTTCAATGGCAACTTTCATACTTTCAGGATTCGCATTATAGGCATCTAAAATAATTTCATTGGATCCTTTGACTATTATTTGAGAGCGATTATTGGATGGAACATATTCTTCAATTGATTCCTTTATTTGAGTGTTTGAAACCCCAAAGTATTTCCCTATAGCGATTGCCGTAGCAATATTTAAATAATTGTATTTACCGATCAGCTTACTTTGTAACACCATATTTTCAAAGACAACTTTCACATAAGGATCCGCTCCAATAAATTCCACCGGATAATCAGAATTTTTTGAACAAAAATTTACATTCTTCATTCCTTTTGAACTTTCAACCTGAATTTCATCTTCAGCGTTAATAAAAGCCATTTTATTCTCTTTTCTTAAATAGGCATACATTTCAGTTTTTGCCTGTATAACTCCTTTTAGACTTCCAAATCCTTCTAAGTGAACCTTGCCAAAATTAGTTATATATCCAAAGTCAGGTTGGGCGATTTCACATAGGTCAGCTATTTCACCCTTATGATTTGCTCCCATCTCTACGACTCCTATTTCTGTATCCGGTTTCATGGAAAGCAATGTCAAAGGAACGCCAATATGATTATTCAGGTTACCATTTGTTGCCGTACAATTAAATTTTTGTTTTAAAACGGTATTTATCAACTCCTTGGTAGTGGTTTTACCGTTACTTCCTGTCAAAGCAATAATTGGTATATCTAAACACTGTCTGTGATATGTTGCTAAATTTTGCAAAGTTTGGAGTACATTCTTTACTAATATAAATCTGTTGTCAGTTTTATCTTGTTCTTCATCAATTACGGCAAAACTGGCTCCCTTTTCCAGGGCCTTTTTAGCATATAAATTTCCATTGAAATTATCGCCTTTCAAGGCAAAAAAAATAGAACTATTTAATTGCAATCTTGTGTCTGTTGAAACTTTATAGCTTTTTTTGTACAAGATGTAGAGCTCCTTTATTTTCATGAAGTAAATGTAAAAAAAAACTCAATATCAAAAATGATATTGAGTTTTAAAAATTTTATCCAATTCCGATTAACGATTAGCCGGTGATTTTCTTCTTCTTGAATTAGACATATGACCTAATCTATCCGTCGCACATCTAAATCCTATATAATTTGTCGCCATATATTCAGGCAAATATCTACGTTGTGCAGGATCTAACCAAAAAGCTCTGTCCTTCCATGAACCTCCTTTATAAACTCTAGTTTGATTACTAATTAAGGTTGTTCTGGTTTTGGTGTCATATTGTTGAATAATTAATCCACTCTCCCCTATTTGTCTAGGTATCTTTGGCGAATTATACATTCTTGGCTTAGCTTCAAAATCATCTTCATCTTTATAGTAATGTCTGGTTGAGGCTATATCACCATCATTAATATCAACATTGTATGCTTTTTCATAGTTTCTACGCATAAAAGCATCTCGTTTTGTTATAGGCTCATGTTTCACACTTCCCGGAAGGTCTCTTGGAACTATTTTACCGTTATCTAAAGTATCAAAGACAACACTGTTATTATCGACGATTACCACATTACCTTCTTTGTCAATAACTTTTTTACTAAATACATTTCCTCTAAAGTAATTAAAGTCGTTTGCGTCATTGTCAATAATTGGTCGATAAACATCGGCAACCCATTCTGCAACATTTCCTGACATATCATATAATCCAAAGGCATTAGGCTTGTATGATTTTATTCTCATGGTAATATCTGCACCATCATTACTCCATCCTGCCAAACCACTATAATCTCCTTTGCCTTGTTTAAAGTTTGCCATTTGATCTCCTTGATATCTTCTAGAAGTTTCTCTCGTACTATTACCATTCCATGAATATTTCTTACGTCCTCTAATGGAATTATACTCCCTATTTTCAATCAGGGCTTTAGCTGCATATTCCCATTCTGCTTCCGTAGGTAACCTAAATCTTTGTGCAAGGATTCCATCAGAGGTTTTAACGTGACGTCCTGTAAAAGATCCACTGCTCTTCTTTTCTGATTTTTTCGAATAATCTCTAATTCCCTTATAATAAATGGAAGAATCGCCAGAAAATAGTCCATTTGGGTTTGTTAAATAAGCCTCTGAATCAAATCTGTTAGCTCCTTCCACCTTTAGGGAATCATGATCAAATAAAGTATGTAATACACCTTTTTCGATTAATATTTTCTCATTAACTCTGTCCGTTCTCCATTTACAGTATTCCGCTGCTTGTCTCCAAGAAACACCTACTACCGGATATTCTGCATATGACGGATGACGCAAATAATTTTCAGTTAACAGTTCATTAAACCCTAAAGTGTTTCTCCAAACTAAAGTGTCCGGCAATGCTGCTTGATAGATCTTTCTATAAGTATCATCAGATGGTGGGAAAACTTTTTCTAAATATTGCAAGTACAATAAATACTCAATATTTGTTACCTCTGCCTGATCCATATAGAATGAACGTACCTGTTGTTTTACAGGAGTTGTGTTCCAATCAAACATCACGTCATCTTGTACACTACCCATAGTAAAAGTACCACCTTCTATCAGTACCATTCCCGGTGGGTTTGGTTGCTGTTTATATTGTGTATTTCCTTGAAAACCACCATACTTAGGGTCATTATATTCCCATCCTGTTAACGTCGAAACACTCTTACCACTATTACTACAACTTGAGAGTGTAATAGCCGCTAAAAGTAAAAGTGCAAACTTGCCACTGTTAAACTTTTTCATAATTTTTTTTGATTCATTTATTGTCAAATAAAGACTAAAACTTAATTAATATTTTCTAATAACCTATATTATTTTGTAAAACTTTATTTTTGCCTTCAATATGTTGTATAACGATTGTTTTATTTCTTTATTATGTGTACTGTTGTAAAATATTAAAAATAAACTTTCATTTATTTTATTATGAATTATAAGAATTATTTTTCATTACTAATTTTTGTTCTCCAAATTACTTTTGTTTTCTCACAAAATACATCGGTCAAAAATTTTACGCTTGAATGGAATGATAATTTCGTAGTTCAAACAAATGACAATCAATCTATTACTTTACCTCTAGTAGAGAATAATTTTTTTGATGAAAATAACATCCCTGTATATACTGCTTCCATAAACGTCCAAAACGGATTAATAGTGCAAAATTATCAAATAAAAAATGTTAAATATTCATATTTACCTATTAATTCATCGAAAAATATAAATACAAGTAAAATCCCAACCGATTTAGTTAGCGAGTTTGGAATTGGCAGATCAAAAAATAAGTCCTTTGCAAAGCTAACAATAATACCTTTGGTAAAAGAAAACGATCAAATTAAAAAAATTATTTCATTTACCTTAGAATATAACTTACAAGCAAAAAACAATGCAGTTTTTAATAAAAATGTACCAACACCTATTTATACTTCAAATTCTGTTCTAGCGAACGGAACTTGGTTTAAATTTGCCGTAGATACGACCGGTGTTTTTAAAATTGACAAATCCTTGTTGGACGAAATCGGTATTAACACCTCCAATCTAAATCCTAAAAATATTAGACTATTTGGTAATGGAGGGAATTTATTACCTCAATTAAACGGTGCATTCAGATATGATGACCTACAGGAAAACGCAATTCAGGTCATTGGCGAAGGGGACAATATTTTTAACAACGAGGATTATATCCTATTCTATGCTCAGGGTCCGGACTCCTGGGATATAAACTACAATGATTTCAAATTAACAAAACATATTACCAATATTTATAGTGATAAGTCCTATTACTTTATTACTGTCGATAATGGTTTTGGTAAAAGAATAGGTACGAGCGATGAAATTGGTTTAGCTCCGAATGAACAAATTAGTAGCTATCAGGACTATTTAGTTCATGAAATTGAAAAAATAAACCTATTCTCTAATGGGCAACAATGGCTGGGCGAAGATTTTAGTTTTAATGAAATACAAAATTTTCAATTTTATTTTAATGATATTGATGACAGTCAGGAACTTACGCTAAGAGTTCGAGGTGTTGCAAGCGCATTTACAAATACACAAATGACTGCTAAAATAAACGGACAGAATTTGGTTAATTTAAATTTCGATGCCTTATCATCAACATCCTATAATTTAGCAATACCCGAGGAATCGTACAATAGTACAACGATAAATCAAGAAAACTTGCAAATAGAAATTACCTATAACAATTTGGGTAATCCCTCTGCGAAAGGGTTTTTAGATTATATAGAAATATTAGGGACCAAGAAGTTAAATGCTACCATCAAGCAGTTTTCTTTTAGGAATACAAGTGCCATCAATACTAATACTATTTATGAGTTTCAGATACAAAATAGCTCTAATATATATGAGGTATGGGATGTGAGTGATCATCTGAATCCAAAGAACATAATTAATCAATCCACATCGACTGATTTCAGATTTAAAGCTTATGGAGGAATCAATAAAGAATACATTGTTGTACACCCTAATGATTTTTTGATCCCTGAATCCATACCGAACAATTCTGTTGAAAATCAGAACCTTCACAAACTTAGCGATGTGGAGTATGTTATTATCACAGAGAACTACCTTTTAAATGAGGCGGGAAGATTGGCAGAATACCATCGAGAAAATTCAGATTTAAATGCCATTGCCGTAGATCTTGATCAGATATATAATGAATTTGGTTCCGGTTCACCTGATCTTACTGCTATTAGAGATTTTATCCGATTTCTGTATCTAACCGCGACTAGCGACAACAAAAAAATTAAGTATGTATGCCTGTTTGGAGATACCTCGTACGACTTTAAGGATCGGATAACCAACAATAATAATATTGTACCCGCATTTCAGTCTTATCAAAGTTTTAATCTGGTAACTTCTTATGTAACCGATGATTATTTTGGTATAATGGATGATTACGAAGGTGAACTAAGGGGATTCGACATGCAAGATGTAGCAACAGGTAGATATCCGGTGACAACACTGTTGGAGGCCAAACAAGCTATCGATAAAACACTAAATTATTACAGTACGAACACTTATGGTGATTGGCGAAATAGACTAACTTTTGTTGCAGATGACCCGGATAATCCAAATGAATTCGTACTCCAAAAAACAGTTGATCTAATTACAGAAGACATAAAAGCGAATAAGCCTGAATTCAATCTAATAAAAATTTATTCTGATGCTCATAAACAGGTTACTACCGCCGGAGGAGAAAAATATCCAACAGTAAATGCCGCAATTACCAATACCGTAGAGACAGGAACTTTGGTAGTTGATTATTTTGGACATGGTGGTATTAACGGGTGGGCCAACGAAGGAATTTTAAGAGTGCCTGAAATTCAGGCATGGAAAAACTTCAATACTTTACCTTTATTTATAACAGTTACCTGTGAGTTTTCAAAGTATGATAATCCGTTACAGCCCTCGGCAGGTGAGTTTACTTTATTAAACTCCAATGGAGGAGCCACTAGTATGATATCCACCACGCGAGAAATATTTATTAGTGTTGGTCAGTTTTTTAATAGGAGCTTGGTAAAGAAATTATTTGGATTCCAAAATGAAAATTACACGATTTCTGAAGCATTGATGTATACCAAACATGAGTTTAGTACGGTTCAAAGATTTTTTATTTACGGTTTTGGAGACCCGGCTATGAAACTGGCTCAAGCAAAACCCAATATTTTGATTACAAAAATCAATGATGTAGATATAAGTCAAAGTCTGGATACACTTAAAGCGCTATCGCATATTAAAATGGACGGTATTGTGACTGATGACAATAATAATATTCTTAGTGATTTTAATGGAACACTATCTGCAACTATTTATGATAAACCTCTAGATAAAAGTACTTTAGATAATGATAATTTTGGAAAAGTAATGGAATTTACTTCCATCGAGAGCAAAATATTCAAAGGAAGGGCCTCGGTAACCAACGGTAATTTTTCTTTTGACTTCATAGTTCCAAAAGATATTAGAATTGCCTATGGAAATGGAAAAATAAGTTTATATGCCGATGACAAAAATATAGATAAATCAGGTTACAATTTAGATGTTAAAATTGGTGGTATTGACCCAAATGCACCGGAAGACAATGAAGGCCCGATGATCAAACTATTTATGAATGATGAATCGTTTGTTGATGGAGGAAATACCAACGAATCTCCCATAATATTTGCTATTTTAGAGGACAGCTCCGGAATCAATACTTCTATAACATCTGTAGATCATGATATTATTGCCATTTTAGACAATGATAATGCCAATCCTTTTGTATTAAATGACTATTACGAAACCGAATTAGACAACTTCAAAAAGGGTGAGGTAAAATTCCCTTTACATAATTTAGAACCGGGTTTACATACTATTAAATTTAAATGTTGGGATACGTACAATAACCCTTCGGAAACTACGTTAAGTTTTATTGTAGTAGATGATAGTGATTTAATTTTAAGTAATGTTTTAAATTATCCTAATCCGTTTATAAATTATACAGAATTTTGGTTTAATCATAACAAGCCAAACGAATTATTAGATGTTCAAGTTCAAATTTTTACGGTGTCAGGAAAACTTGTTAAAACCCTAACCCAATCCGTTCGATCAGAAGGACTTTTATCCAGAGAAATATCCTGGAATGGTTTGGATGACTTTGGAAACAAAATTGGCAAGGGGGTCTATGTATACAAGCTTCATGTTAGATCTTTACTATCAAATACTAAGGCGATTAAATTTGAAAAATTAGTAATACTACAGTAGAGTACATTTAAACCTCTACGAATCATTATCAAAACATGAAAAAAATAAACATCATTATCTGCACGATTTTCCTAAGTATTTTTAGTAGTTACGGACAAGATGATTATAATCCAATTACTACGGCAGCACCGTTCTTATTAATTTCTCCTGATGCAAGGGGAGGTGGTTTGGGAGACAGTGGAGCTGCAACCTCAACTGATGCAAGTTCTCAACATTATAATCCGGCAAAATATTCTTTCGCCAGCTCCCAGTGGCTGGTAGGAATAAACTATACTCCCTGGCTTAGAAATTTAACCAATGATGTAAGTTTAACAAGTGCCTTTGTTTCAAACAGAATAAATGAAAGAAGTTCCTGGGCAGCAAGTTTAGTGTATTTTTCTTTAGGCTCCATTGATCTAACTGATGAAGGTGGTGTAAGTCTGGGCTCAGAAAACCCAAATGAATTTGCATTCGATGGTTCCTATTCTCTCAAATTAAATGAAAATTTTGCTATGGCAGTGGCATTGAGATATATTCATTCGGATCTGGCATTAAATATTGAGGATTCATTCATTCAAACGATCAATACTTTTTCTGTAGATCTGGCGGGATATTACCAATCGGAAGAAATGAATCTCGGAGATTTTAATGGTAGAGTGCGTGCCGGTTTTGACATCTCTAATATGGGACCAAAGGTTCAGCTTACCATTGGTGGGGAAGAAAATTTTATTCCAACCAATTTAAGATTAGGAGGTGGCTTTGATTTTATCTTAGATAATGTGAACACAATTACGGCCAACCTCGAATTCAATAAATTATTGGTTCCCACACCACCAATAAGGGATAGTAGTGGTAACATTATAGCCGGTTATGATGACAATATTGGTTTTTTTCAGGGTATGCTTCAATCATTTTATGATGCTCCCCGAGGATTCGAAGAAGAATTGGAAGAAATTGCCTGGGCATTCAGTGCAGAATATATGTACAATCAGATTTTTGCCATAAGAGCAGGATATTTTCACGAGAACGAGAATAAAGGAGGTCGCCAATTTTTTACAGTTGGTGCAGGATTCAGGTTTAAAAGTGCTACATTAGATTTATCTTATTTAATTAATGCATCAGATGTGAATAATCCTTTAGAAAGTACATTGAGATTTTCATTAACATTTAATTTAGGAGATTCATTTGAATATTTTTAAATCCAATGGATGAGATAAAAATAACGTCAAAATTTACCGTATTTTCAAATTCTGATGAACTGTCTTTGTCGGATCAGGAACTTTTTTTAAAAGCTATTGAAGCGAGAAAAAATGCTTATGCACCATACTCCAAATTTAATGTTGGAGCTTCACTTTTACTGGAAAATGGTTTAATTATTCAAGGGAACAATCAGGAAAATGCAGCCTATCCATCTGGTATATGTGCTGAACGTGTAGCAATTTGGAATGCTTCTTCTCAATTTCCAGATATTCCTATCAGAAAAATCTTTATTTCCGCTAATACTAAAAATAAATCGGTAAACAAACCGGTTCCTCCCTGCGGTGCTTGCCGTCAAACAATTGTTGAATACGAGATTAAGCAGAAACAAAGTATCGAAATATTTTTTAACGGTGAAACAGGAAATATTATTAAAGCAGATTCTATAAGTGAACTACTTCCACTAGCTTTTGACAAGTCCTTACTATAAAACTATGGTCAAAAGAGATATTAAAGATCGAAACGATATTTACATTATTGTTGATGACTTTTACAAAAAATTACTGTATGATGAAGAAATGAAACATTTCTTCGAAAAGTTTAAGGATGACAACAGCCTACAAAAACATCTCAACATATTGGTTGATTTTTGGGATAATGTTCTATTCTATTCCGGCACTTATAATAAAAATGCAATGTTACCACATATAGAGCTGAACAAAACAAAGCCCTTTCAAATGCAACATTTTAATTTATGGTTGCATCATTTTTATGCTTCTATTGACAATAATTTTAAAGGAGAGATCTCTGAAATTGCCAAAAATAGAGCTACATCCATAGCAACGGTTATGAAACTAAAAATCTTAAAATTTTAATCGGCAGCGGAATAAAAAACATATATTTGTTTTTATAATAAAACAACCAATCTCTTATGGAATTAAACGATCAATCAAAAAGTTACTTATACGAAACTGCCAGATGGGCCACAATCTTATCCATAATCGGTTTTATTGTAATCGGTCTGCTTATAATTGTATCCTTTTCAGTTGGAACTCTTCTAGCAAATTCTCCATATAGCGAACTGGGAATATCTCCTCAGGTTTTATCCATAACCTATTTAATAATTGCCGGAGTATATTTTATACCTATTTTCTTTTTGTATCAGTTTGGCGTTAAGACCAAATATGCCATTGACAATAACGATACAGATCTACTCACTTTTGGTTTAAAAAAGTTAAAATCTCATTATAAATTTATTGGAATTGTAATGATCATCTTGTTCGGCTTAAACATTCTTTTCTTGTTAATTGGAATGTTAACTGCCTTATTTGTATGATATTAAGAGGTTGCTAGCTTGATTAGGCACTTCAAACCTCATTTAAACAAAGAGATCATAACGTTTTAGTACAATAGGTAAACTAAATCATAAATCTATGGTTTTAATTTAGGTACTTTTATTTTAGCAAAAGCTATAAACAAAACACCAACAATAGTTATCAACCCACCTATTAATGCTATCGTTTTAGGAAATTCTCCAAAATAAAGATAAGCACCTGCCAATACAAATAACCCTCTTGTACTAGCTACAATCGCTTTACGGGAAAGTGGTATATATTGTAAGGCCAAATAACCTGAAATAACTGTCAAAAAAGGTCCTAGAAGAGATCCTATAAAAATATTTTTTAGTGCGGTTATAGATATTGACAAAGTATCATTAGCAAAATTAATTGCAATTATTGAAAAAATTAACAGAAATAAACTGCGGCTTATAGTTAAGATAATGGGGTGAATCTTTTTAATTTTCTTTTTGATTATAACCGCATTAATGGCGTTAAAAATACTTGAATATAAAACGTACTGTGCTCCATCTATAAACATATCTTGCAAACCTGAGTTACCTTTATAACTTATAATAAAAGCACCGAACAGAGCCAAAATTATTCCCCAAAATTCCAATGTATTAAAACGCTCTTTGAGAACAAAAAAACTGAGTATAATAATAAAAGATGGTGAGATATTTCCAATAAATGAGACTATAGCAGGGTTAGAGATTGTATGGATCGCTTTAAAGAAAAAGTATGTACCTATGACCTCAAAAATTCCCAAAAAAACCAAGACTAAATAACAACGCAGTGAAAGTTCCTTAAAAGCATTAAATGATCTACGATACCAAGCAAAGAGAAGTATCCTAAACCAAACCAATACACACCGAATTGTGGTAGACTCACCTCTTTCAGGGCAACTTTACTGAATATATATACATTGGAAATAGCAACTACAGACAATAAGGCCAATAAATACCCTTTCAAGGGTGTTGTCATTTTCATTAGGTAAAGGTAACTTTAAAAACCATTGGATAATGCAACATTTGTATCAGGTAAAATAAGTTTTAAAGCAATATTTTTATGACTCATAAGCACAATTATAGATTGTGAAGAACTAATAATATCCATTCAATAGTTTGATTTCACAATTCCAGCAATACGATTTCCTCTTTAGTTCTACGAAGAGCTACTTTAATTTTTACCCATTTATTTCCTTTTTTATTCCCTGAAATAACCCAATAAAATTATGTAATTTTGTCATTCAAAAAAATGATGTAAGATATTATGTTTAATAATTTAAGTGATAAATTAGATAAAGCGCTTCATGTTCTTAAGGGTCGTGGTAGCATAACAGAAATCAATGTTGCAGAGACACTGAAGGAAGTCCGACGGGCATTGCTGGATGCTGATGTTAACTTTAAGATCGCTAAAGATTTCACCAATAAAGTTAAAGAACAGGCCTTGGGTCAAAACGTTTTAACAACGTTACAACCTGGGCAGTTAATGGTAAAAATTGTAAAGGATCAATTGACGGAATTAATGGGTGGAGAGACGGTAGAACTCAACCTGAAAAGTTCGCCAACTATTATTTTAATGTCAGGTCTACAAGGTTCCGGTAAAACTACTTTTTCGGGTAAACTGGCCAATTTCTTAAAGAATAAAAAATCAAAACAAGTATTACTTGTTGCCTGTGATGTTTATCGCCCGGCAGCAATTAATCAATTGAAGATTGTTGGTGATCAAGTTGGTGTGGAGGTTTATGCAGAGGAAGGCAATATGAATCCGGTTGAAATTTCTAAGAATGCCGTTAAATTCGCAAAAGAAAATGGAAAGAATGTAATTATCATTGACACGGCAGGACGATTAGCTGTAGACGAAGAAATGATGAACGAAATTTCCAATATCCATAAAGCAATTACGCCTCAAGAGACTTTGTTCGTTGTAGATTCAATGACCGGTCAAGATGCAGTAAATACGGCAAAATCCTTTAATGACATTTTAAATTTTGATGGGGTTATCCTAACAAAATTAGATGGAGATACACGTGGAGGGGCCGCACTTTCAATAAAATCGGTTGTGGATAAACCTATTAAATTTATTGGAACTGGAGAAAAAATGGAGGCTATTGATGTCTTCCATCCAGACCGTATGGCTGAGAGAATATTAGGTATGGGTGATGTTGTTTCCCTGGTGGAAAGAGCACAGGAACAATATGATGAAGAAGAAGCCAGAAGAATTCAAAAGAAGATTGCAAAAAATCAATTTGGATTTGACGACTTTTTAAAACAAATCCAACAAATTAAAAAGATGGGAAATATGAAGGACCTGGTTGGTATGATCCCCGGAGTGGGAAAAGCTTTAAAAGATGTGGACATAGATGACGATGCCTTTAAGGGAATTGAAGCAATTATTCATTCTATGACTCCTGTAGAAAGAAGTAAACCCTCAATTATAAATGCAAGCAGAAAAAAAAGAATCTCGAAAGGTTCTGGCACGAGTGTTCAAGAGGTGAATCAATTGATGAAGCAATTTAACCAAATGAGTAAAATGATGAAAATGATGCAAGGCGGAGGTGGAAAAAAGATGATGCAAATGATGAAAGGAATGGGAGGTTAGTCGATAGTAAGCAGTAAACAAAAAACAAAATTCTATGATAATTTTAGACGGTAGAAAGACATCCAATGAAATAAAGGAGGAAATCGCTGAAGAAGTAAGAAAATTAAAATCTGAAGGGAAAAAAACACCCCACTTAGCAGCCATTTTAGTCGGTTCGGACGGAGCAAGCATGACCTATGTAAATGCTAAGGTAAAAGCCTGTGAAAAAGTTGGATTTAATTCCACATTGGTAGATTTACCAGAAGATACCACGGAAGAACAATTGTTAAATGAAATATCTGAATTGAATAAGGACGATGAGATCGACGGTTTTATTGTTCAACTTCCGCTTCCAAAACAAATAGATGAGCAAAAAGTTTTAATGGCCGTACATCCGGATAAGGATGTAGATGGATTTCACCCTGTGAATGTTGGAAAAATGACCTTGGAATTACCAACATTTTTATCTGCCACACCTTTTGGTATATTAGAACTATTAAAAAGATATGAGGTAGAAACTTCCGGTAAAAATGTTGTTGTTATTGGTAGAAGTAATATTGTAGGCAGGCCAATGAGCATTTTGCTTAGCCAAAAAAGAAAGGTTGGTAATGCAACCGTTACAGTTGCACACAGTAGAACTAAAAATTTACCGGAACTTACAAAAAGTGCCGATATCATAGTAGCGGCATTAGGCATACCTGAATTTTTAACAGGTGAAATGGTTAAAGAGGGGGTTACAATAATAGATGTTGGAATAACAAGAGTTAAGGACGAATCCAAAAAAAGAGGATATAGACTGGCTGGTGATGTACATTTTGAAAGTGTAAGTAAAAAGGCATCATTTATCACTCCTGTACCAGGGGGTGTTGGCCCAATGACCATCGCTATGCTACTGAAAAATACATTGTTATCCTGTGAAAGGAGGGCAGTTTAGTTCTCTTTATTAAGTAGGGGATTTACATAAATTTTTAATAATCTGTAGTAAACATCTTTATTGCTAGCTCTGGTCAGATAGATTTTAAATTTATCCATTTCATCCCAATTATAAAAACTTTTATATTTATTATCGTTGTATAATAAATCATGGGCCATATAATTTGTTTTCCACAATTGGAAGTTTCTATAGATAATGCTGTTAATTTCTTTAGAGATTTCTAGAACGTCCTTTTTTCTATTATTTGTAAAGCAAATATTATTAACATCCAATTTTTTAAAAACAAGTTTTACTTTTCCTTTATATTCTTTGATCCCGTTTATTATACTATTAATATTTTCAAAATGCTTTTTCTTATAGGTGCCTTCCTTATCGATCATACTCAACTCATAAGCCTTTTCGAAAGCACATGGTTCATATTCATAAGAAATAGTAGAAATAACAATATTTAGCTCTTTAAGAGACTCTTTGAGATTATCACCACCACTAAGTAGAAGCATTTTAATCAGGCCCGGTGCAGTAAGGTCGTTACCATCTTTTGTACGGCCATTGTTTTGGGCGATCCACGATGAAACTTTCTTTTCTGTGATTGAAAAACGTAAATATCTTGACAGGTTATAAGTATTTTTGAGCAATTCAGATTTACTACCAGTTCTAAAAACAGTAAACATACTGTTCATCTTGGCCACTGCCTTCATTGTTTCATTTACCATTAAATTATCGCCCAATGAAATCTCCGTAAAGGGCTGTCCTATGTCGTATAGATGATTCTGCAATAAAGCCGAATCCAAAAATATATCCCGATGATTAGATATAAACAAGTTATTAGAGCTGTCAAGGGTATCTAGACCTGATATTTCAAATGAATCCATTGTGTTTCTAATGGAGTTCTTAATTATCATTTCTATGAAGTGTACTTGAAAATCAGCACAGGTATTACATGCTCTTAATTTTGAAATAATAGCTTCTTCCTTCCAATCCGGATAAAAAAATTGAACCCCTCTAATAAAGTCTTTACTAGTTTCTAACCATATTAAGGTTTCTCTTACTTCAGGTTCTGTATAAGGGGCAATATGTTTTAATGATGGATCCACTTTAGTTAATAACGGGTTCTCTTTTATCAATAAACAAAACAGGCTTTCTACCCATATTTGGATATTTTAATTGATTTATCTCTTGAACCGAAACAAATTCAATTATTGGTGACACTCGTAACTTAGCTCTAAAATGATCTTTTAATCTACTCAGCAAATCTTCTGAAAATTCATTTGTGCCTAATTTTATTGTGATCTTGTCTGTACCAATTTCGTTATTATCTATTTCTATAATATAGCTCTTGATTTCTGTAAAGTCATTTAGCAAGTTGTACATTGCCGGAGGATAAATAGTGGTACCTTTATACTTTATCATATGTTTTTTTCTTCCAACGACAGGTCCCAATCGCAAAGTATTTCTTCCGCATTCACATCTTTCATAATGAGCCTTTACAACATCCCCTGTTTTAAATCTTAATAGCGGCATGGCTTCCACCCCTAATGTAGTGACAACTAATTCTCCTTCTTCTCCTTTTTTCACAGATTCGTTATTGTCGTTCAAAATTTCTACGATAATAAGTTCAGGATGATGATGTCCTCCCTGTTGAAATTGACATTCAGCAAAAGCAGTACTCATTTCTGTGGAAGCATAAGTAGAATATAATTCAATATCCCACTTTTCCTTTATTTTTTCTGATAACACATTAGGACTAAAATCTTGATCTCTCAACTGTTCCCCGATACATATAACACCCTTGACTGAACTTGTATTCTGATCTATATTATTTTTTTCAGCATATTCGATCAATTTCAATAAAAAAGATGGAACGGCAATCAAATAGGTAGGTTTGAACTTGCGAATAGAATCCCATTGGAGTTCCGGTATACCTGCTCCCACTCTAATAATTCCGGCACCCAATTTTCTAGCTCCTAAAAAATATGCCAGACCAGCCATAAAGCGCCTGTCTATTGTCGTCATCAGTTGCACGGTATCCTTATCAGAAATTCCGGAACATGCAAATGAAATAGCTTCATTATACGCCAGGCGATCTAAATCTTTATCCGTCAAACCAAAGAAAACCGGTTTTCCTGTCGTTCCCGAGGTGGTTACATAATCAATTATCTTCGAAGTATCTACACAAAAGAAATCGTTATTGAATTTTTGCAGATCATCTTTTGTCGTAATCGGTAATTTTTTCAAATCCTCTAAAGATCTCACACCTGATATATCAATCTCATTTTGTTGAAATATTCTTTTATAATAATTGGATTTATCGGCCAAATAGACCATCAAATCTCTCAATTTACTCTCTTGATATTCCTTTATTTCAAGCTTTGATCTTTGTTCTATTTCAGGAATCATTTATTCTCCTTTTAATTTTTTTTATATAATTTTCAATTTCTTTCCGTTTCGGAACAGTGGTGATTTCTTTGGAAAGCGCCTTTTCAAACTGCAACAACGCCGCCTTGTAATACTTTCTTTTATAAAAATAAATCCCTACCAAATAATATACTTCCCAGGACTCAGGATTTAAAGATATAAAACTATCTATATCTTTTGAATTATAATCTAAATCATCATCAATTATTTGCTGTACAATACGTTTTTCTTTCCGATATTTCTCATAGTTACGAAAGGCCTGTGTATTAATAAAAGAATCTTTTGCTATTGAACGATCCGGTATGGACAATGTGATCGATCTATCTTTTGAATCATTGAACACACTATCTAACTGAAAGGCCACAAATTCTCCCAACTGATATGGATTCGAAGACACCCATACCATTTTTTTATGTGGTTCAAAAATTATTCCATGATGCGCCAAAAGTTGATTCAGTGCTTTTTCATTGCCATAGCCAATATCCCTATCATTTAAGCCCTTTGTATTACGGAGAATGGCTGCTGCTTTTTCAGGTGTCACAAGCTCAGTCCTGTTCAATAACTCTTCCATTCTTTCGTAACGATATTGGGAATGGCTATTAGCAATATGTTCCAAATTATTTTTGTCGGCCTGATAAGCATCACTTTGAAAATGATTGGAACAAATCAATTTGGAAGTGTTTTCAACCTCATAAATTCCAAAGTTATCCGGTGACATCTCAATAATTATAGCTTTATTATCTACGGCACTTCCAACTAGTATAGATTCAGAAACAAAAATTTCTCTATTCTTAGCTATTTCAATTGCTTCATCAAGATTAGAGGCATACTGAACTATTTCCCTGGTAACCAATGAAATTGGAGTTCTAGCGATTAGCGGTACATCAGATTTTCCTGCATTTATAGTAACAGTTAGACCTCTGTCGTTCATTCCAGACATTACTCCTATCATTCCGGCCCAGGAAACGGACATAAACTTATGTCCGGTTTCCGGTTGGATGAAAGAGATTACTTTCTCCTGAGCAAATGCATCTCCCGCATAAAAATCAAAGTTACGAGCAATTAACAAGTTCCCGTCTTCTCTATTTTTTCCCCATACCGCAAAAGAGGAACATCCTACGAGTGCGAGATCCTGCATAGCATGCCCAATATCGTGAGCGCTATGTAAATACATGGTTCTCAAGTACTTATTAGCAATATAATTATATTTATCCGAGGCATATTTTGAAATGCCCATTATTTCAACTTTATATTCGTTTTTTACGTACAGGTACATTTGTCGATTATACCAGGCTAAAAATTTTCTCAGTAAGTTTTGCTTAAACTTGGAAGGAACAAATTCTTCCACCTTTGAAAAAAATATTTCTTCTTGTTTCCTAATTAACTCTTGAGATAGTATTCCAATTGTATTTCCCAGATCCAAAGGATTTCCTGATGCCACTAACTCCCATTGTCCGAATTGATTTTTACGCAAACTATTATTTCCCTTAAAAAACAAAGAATCATTCCACTGAACCCGCGGTTCTGTACTAAGAGTGTAAGCACGTATATCTGGTCTGTCTTTTTGTCCTTTTTTAACCCCACAGGATAATAATAAGCCTGCCAATAATATAAATGCTACAAACTGATATTTTATCCTTAAAAAACTCATTCGATCAAGGCTTTTTCTATAGAATCCATTAATTTTTCTCTTCCAATAATTTGGGAACAAGTAAATACCGCGCTTATTGTTACTCCTAAAATACCGTGCATATTTAAACTTTGTCCAGTAAAAAATAAATTTTTTAATTTGGTCTTAGGAGACAAAAATGTTTTCATCGGACTCTCTGCATCTTTTACGTAGCCATACATAGACCCTTCATTATTCCCAATATAATCTCTATAGGATAAGGGTGTTGAAGCATGGACAGATTGGATACAATCCCTTATATTTGGAAACTTTTTCTCTATTTCCAGGATAAATTTATCTGTTTTTCCCTCCTTGAATTTCTTATAAGCTTCACCTCTTTCCGATTTTTCTGCAACTGTATTAAAGGTGTCTTTCCATTGTTTAACATCATCAAATCGCATATAAGTCATTGCTGTTAATCCTTCTGCCCATTCTGTTTGATTTTTTTCAACCCCCATGGAAATCATGTATCCCTCGGGCCAGCTCGAATCACTATAATTCTGTGCGTTCCAAATTTTATCAGGATCTTTAAAATGATAATAATTATAATTTAAATACTTAAAAGTCTTAGGCTTAAAAACGATGTAAAGACTAAATCCTGAGATAATACTCTCTATTTGATTCACTCTGTTTACATATGACTTTCTAATACCTTTACCTCCAAGCATTTTTATTGTGTGTTTTGGTTCAATATTTGAAATAAATATATCTCCTTTTACAATATTCCCCTTCTTGGTGACCACGGAGGTTAAAATCTCTTCCTCAAAATTAAATTTCACCACCTCTTGATATTTAAATACTTCACCTCCAAACTCTTTTATTTTCCTGATCAATAGTCTAGATATTTGTCCTCCACCTCGAATGCAACGCCATGAACTTTGTATGTATGAATTTATGGATAGAGCGTGTACATAAAATGGTGTTTTTTCATAGCCGGCATAGAGAATATTACTCCCGGCCAGTACTGATTTTAGCAAGTTATTATCCGTAATGGAATCCAAATAATCTGTGACTTTAAGAGTCAGAATCTTCTGGTCATAGTTTATGTTTTTTCCATCCAAATTATACAGTGGAAAACTATTGCAAACATCCTGTAATTTTTGACAATAAGCGTGAATACTCCTTTCTTCTTCAGGAAATTGATTAATCAAAGAATTAGCAAAGTTATAATAGCCTTGAGCATGGAAATATTCTTTTTTATCATCATTAAAGGTAATTACGTCAAATTTATCCTCATCCAGTTTTTGAATATTCAAATCATCCATAATACCTAGATATTTGAAATATTGATTTAGGTTTTGCCCATCTTCTAATCCTCCAATATAATGGACTCCGGTATCAAAAATCTTTTTATCCCTTACAAAAGTTTGTAAATTTCCTCCAAACTGATTATTTTTTTCCAAAACACATACCTTATAGCCGTTTCGAGATAAAATGTTGGCCGAAACCAAACCTCCCAAACCACTTCCAATGATGACTATATCGTACTTTTCTTTCATTTATTATTCCTATTAAAAAAGACAACCTTGTTGGAAATATTTTCTTTTGAATATCCCATGTCTACAAACTTTTCATTTGAATAACTTGAATTGACTATTACAATATTCTCAAAGCTTTCCACAACCACATCGGGTAAATTTTCAGCACTGCTCACACCGGATAACAATAATATATCAAATCGGTTTAATTCTATGTTGTTTGAAGTACTAATATAATCTACCCCTCGGTGTTTCGTGGTATAACAATTTTTTGCTATCCTGCGATTATAATCATTCTCCATAACGGTTGTAATTTTTCTCTCTATAGATTTTGAGACCAAGAGTATATCCAACTGACCAAAATCATCTGCAATATGCAAAATTTTTGATTTCATTGGTAATGCAATATTTAATTCATGGTAAACTCCCTTATTAACTTTAAAAGTAGATTTTACAGATTTTAATAGTTCTTGATTCTTATAAATATAATTTGAAAAAAGTATCTTTTTAAAATAGTCTTCCTTTTCAATTTTGTTTCTTATTTTGAGGAATTCACTTTTATAATATTGACTTATCTTCTTGTTTCGCTCTCTATATGATTTTCCAAATTCAGTATCACTATAAGCAATTCTTTTTCCAACTATAGCTGTGATACTTCCGTCGTAAATAATGAAATCATTTTTAGGCATTACTTCCGAATTGCCATGCAAAAAAATAGGTAATATATCCAACTTCAATTGTTCCTGTAAAAAGAACGCGCCTTTGTGAAATCTTCCAACTTTATTAGAAAAAGATCTTTTGGATTCAGGAAAGACAACCAAAGAATATCCCTGTTTTACTTTTTCCTGTAAATGAGCCGGGCTATTGTCAACACCACTGCTTATAGGATAATACCCCATTACACGAGCAAGCAATCCAAATACAGGCGATTTATATACCCAATCGTTCACCAAATATACTATGTTAGGAGTTAATAAGCCTATGGTTAATGTATCTAAAGAGGATGCGTGATTGGATATAATTATAGATGGATTATCAAATTTTTCTTTTTCGTTATTGACTACTTTTTTATGTACAAAGGGATTCGTATAAAGAACAAAGGTCAATAATTTGGCAGCTGTTCTATGCAACCATTTAAACTTAATCTTCTTAGATACAGGAATTAATTGAAGAATGGATATACTAAATAGTGACAATAACATCCCTCCTATTCCATAAATTAAAAGAGAGATTGTGGAATGTAGTAGCAACCTAATATTTAAGGGTGAAAATCCTTTTTTTGCTCTATTCTTCACAAATATCCTAAAGATCAATGGTTGTATTGTAAAGACTACCAATACAGTAGCTAAAATTCCAATAACTGACAATACAGAAATCGATCTTAAGGCAGGATGCTTTGCAAAAACTAACACGCCAACACCTAATAAAGTGGTAACGACAGATAAAACAATCGATACTTTATAGGTATTTATTTCTTTGGTACCATAGCTATAATCCTTCACCAAAGCATTGGTCATAAATATGCTATAATCCACTCCTAATCCAAATATAAACGTAGAAATAATTGCGTTGAAAATAGTAAATTCAATTCCAAAAAGGCCCATAATTCCTAGGGTTATAAACCATGTAATTGCAATTGGGATTATGGTTAGCACAGTCAATTCTAAATTTCTAAAAAAGAATAACAAAATAATAACAATGGCCAAAAAGGAATAATTGATCAAATCGGAAAAATTATCTTTGAGTCCACCTAAAAATGATTCACTGATCTCCTTTCTATCGATCAATATAGTGTTTGGAATTGTATCAACAATTTGTTGGAGTTCGCTCTTTTGTAATCCCTTTAGTTTTACCAGAGAAACAGCGGTATTGAATTCTTGAGAAGAAGAAATATATTCATCGGTCATTAAGGAATTAATTGAAGAATAATCACCTAAATTTAAACTATAAAAATCCTTATCCAGTAATTCAAAGAAAGGTGCATAGGTAGATTCTTTGAAACCAACTCTCTCACCTTCGCTTATCAATCCGTCTTTCACCTGATTTTTTACCTCATCCGTCCAAAATAAATTCCATTTTTCTATCTTATTAAGTTGATCTCTTTTTGACAGAACAATGGAGCCATTAGAGCTGTATTTTTCAATACTACCAGAAATTTTCGCCTTATATAAAGCTTTGGATAAATTAGTATTTGCCTCTAAAACATCTTCCAAATTATTGCCATAAGCTACAAGATAAATAGACTTCGATGAAAGTTTTAAGATAGAATCCAAATGTGCTTCAGCCTCAAGTATGGCCGGACTTTGGTAATTCATTTTATTCAGATCCTTGTTGAATTTCACATATTTATAAGTAAAAATTCCAAGAATAAAAACTGCGGAACATGTCAAAACCAAAATCCAATTTTTATCATACCTATAGCTCGCGATAGATTCAATTAAACTCTTCTTGTGTACGGCTTTATTCTCCTTGGGCTTATACAATAAAGGAATAATAAAAAGTGCGAACAAGGAAGCAGTTATTACACTTATTGCAGCAAAGATCCCCAGATCCTGAAGCGCTTGGGATTTTAATAATAACAAACAGATAAAGGCAGTTGCCGTTGTGATACTACTCATCAATATTGGCCTGGTGACATCTTTATACAACAGTTTTACGTCATTATTCTTTTTAAAATGGGTGAGTATATGTAATGAATAATCTAATGTTATACCCAATAAAACAGATCCAATTCCCAGAGATATAGCAGAAATATTTTCTCTAAGAAATGATAAGATAACTATGGCAACTAGGGCCCCAAAAATTGTTGGTATAAATAATATTAATGGAATAGCAATTTTTCTATAAAAGGAGATAAGGATAATGAATAAAATGGTTAAAGCTATTCCAACTGTATATTGTATATCTTTCTTGATCTGATCAGCATTAGCCATTGCAATTATGGTGGATCCATAGTACTCACTTTGTGTTTTACCGAGATATTTTTTGTTCAAACTTTCCGAAATCACATACAATTTCTCAACAAATTCCTTATTTGAATCTGTTTCATTTGGCGGCAATTTTGGTTTAATAAACAACAATAAATTCTTCTTACTCTTCGTAATAAGAAAACCGTTATAAATATCAAAATTATCTGAAATTTTTAAATTCTCCAATTTATTTAACGCCTTAAATGTCAACCCAAAAGGATCCTGTCTAATCGATTTTTTAGCAATGATACCACTCGGGGACACAAGAGTTCTATAGTTATTTTGAACAAGGAGGGGTAAACTATCCTTACTTATAATCCCAAGCATATACTCATAATCCTTATCTTCCAAAAACAATGGTAAGTTGGCATAGACAAAATCTATGGTTTCCATCATATTTTCCTCGGGGATCTCACCTTGTATATTCAAAATGAATTCAGCGCATTGGTTTTGAATACTATCGATGAATTCAGATGCATAAGAAGTGAGGTCATCCGCTGTTCCATCTTTTAATACGGAAATATTCACGATTATTTTATCCGAAAAATTCGTATTTTTTAGAATTTGAGTGAGTGTTTTGGTTTCTTCGGATTGCGGTACTATTTTAGATATATCTTCTTCTAAATTTAATCTAAGAGAAAAGAAAATCAAACCGCTCAATAATAGAACCAGAAAACCAATTAAAAGTAATTTTCTGTTTTTTAAGTGATTATGAAATTTATAAAAGATGTTATTCACTTTTTCTTGCTCTAAATTTTAAAAAAATATACCCTAATGATCCAAAGGTTAATGCCGAGAGAATACCTAATAAAATACTACCAACCAAATATTCCTTGATGTTCTTCAATAATTTAAAATTAGCCGTGATATTCTCCATATCAAAACTCATTTCCTCCGTACCTAACATCCAAATTCCCAATTTATAACTGGCATAAATAATGACAGGAACCATTGGAGGGACACTAATATTTGAAAAAGCAAATGCAATCGCTTTATTCAATCTTAAAGCTGCCGCCAAAGCTATAGCTAATATACCATGAAATCCCCAAAATGGTGAGGTACCGATAAAAATTCCTAATGCAATGGATAGAGCTTTTTTACTCGGAGAATCAGCACTGTGTATTAAATTCTCTACAAAAAAACGCTTAAGTCCTTTGCGTTTTATTTTGAGAATAAAATCTCTGGGCTTGATATAAAAGAATGCGACTATGACCAGCCAAGTATTCAAAATACTGATCCTAATAAAGTCTTTATAGGGTCTAAAATGAGATACTCTATCCTCACTGTACAAAACTTTAATTGGAACATTTTTAACGTGAATACCTCTCCAGGACAACCTAACAATTGCTTCTATCTCAAATTCAAATTTCGTGGTATAAAACTTGATCTTGTTTAAAGTTTTTAATGGATACAATCGAAATCCGGATTGTGTATCGGTTAGTTTAATACCTGTTTCTACCCAGAACCAAAAATTTGAAAACTTATTTCCAAAACTACTGTTCTTTGGTACAGATTCTTGAGTCATATTTCTGGCACCGATCAGTAAAACTTTTTTATATTTTTGCAGCGCCTCAATAAAAACGGGAATATCTGCCGCATAATGTTGGCCATCGGAATCAATGGTAATTGCAAATTCATACCCTTCCTGATAAGCTTGTTTAAAACCAGCTCTCAAGGCTAGCCCTTTACCCTTGTTTTTTGAAAAATGAATTTGAATGAGCTGAGTATAACCCTTTAGTATTATCGCAGTATCATCTGTGCTTCCATCATTTATAATAATAATATTTGAGGTATAGCCAAGAACCTCCTCTACTACCTTTTTTAAGGTCTTCTCATTATTATATGTAGGTATGAGTACGCAACACTTAAGATCAGATATTTTAGCGGAAATTTCTTTAATAGCAGGTTTAGCCACAGGTTCGTTTTATGGCTGTGAAATTACATTTTTTTCTTCTTCTGTGAAATTATTCGAATGTAAAATATAGTCCCCGATATAGGACTTGAGCTCAATAGAACTAATCTGATCAAAATTATTTAGGATATATTTTTTGTCTTCTTCGATCTCTTTATTGTAGTTTAAAAATTTTGGGCTATTCTGTTGAACGCTCAATCTAACAAATCTTATTTCTATATTCTCTGAATCTGATGAAACTGCATACTCAACTAGAGTAACGCCATTTTTAAAAGCACTCTTTTTAAGTTTCACGCCCTTTTCATATTTAGCAATTATTGATGTAACCGCTCCTTTATATGCTACAAGTACTTTATCATCAGACTTGGTAATAATTTCTAATTTATGTAATAATATTACGGCATTTTGTTCGGATAGATCGGCTTCTTTGTACAATTGTCTTACCTCTGCAATATTAACATCTGCAGTAAGGATAAGATAACTTATAAAAACGATTAACAATTTCACAATATTATTTTAATTTCTTAGTCACTGATTAAATTAAATCCTAACAAAATTACCCTCAAAATTAACAGTTTTAAACGAAAGCAATATAAAAACAAAACTTCGGGAAAAAAATTTATATCACCTAAATCCCTTTGCTTGCATGTATTAGCTCAAGTCTCTTTTTAATTTTTTCCAGAACTACTTTATTCGAAAATTCAGCACAATGGCCCTTGGTAGGTGAAAAAACGATTTCCGCATCAGATTTTGGCTTTGTGGTGCTTATTAAATAATCACTAAAAGACCTTGTTGCCATATTTAAATAAAAATGGTCCATATCTCCCATCCAAATAAATATCTTTCCTTGTAATTTAGGTCCTAATTCCTCCCAATTTTCCTCAGCATATAATTTAAAATCATACTTTTTCCAACTTTCAGCAACCTGGGAATCTATATCTCCGGTTACCGGATCAAACAAAGGTTCGGGTAAACCTTCTACTCCTTTCTCACTATAGAGAGCCGCATGGGCACCAAATTGACCGCCAGAATTGAGATAAGTATTCGATGCTCCCCTAACATTTTCATATTGAATAAATTTTTCTAACGACATATATGGTTCCCCATCCGTCATTCTCATTACCGGACGTAAATAACCAAACTCATTGGTAAAAGCATTTTTATCTTTATAAATATTTATCAGCTGATAGTTCTCAAATTCCACAGCATCGGGACTATAAGAAAAAACACCGTTAAACGAATCCGGATAATACAATTGTAAGGCTAATGATACCCAACCACCAGTAGAACATCCATCTACAAACCGAGTTTCTGAGGTATCCGTACCCCGATATTTACTTTCAATATAGGGGATTAATTCGTTAATTAAGGAATAACCATAGGGTCCGCTATTATCCGAGTCCATTTGATAACTATCCCCGAAAGGGCCATCCCCATCTAAAAATACATTTATAACCTGTGGCGCATCATCTGATCTCCACCACTCCATAAACTCATCATTCTTCACAGCTCTATTAATCCGGGTAAATCTCCCACCATAACCGGCAATATTATATCGAATTGCATAGGCCTTATTTGAATTTTTATCATAATTATTTGGTAATAATATTGAAGCTTTAAGATACATTGGTCTATTCCACCAATTGGATAATGTGTCACTCTTGAAATTTACAAATTTTACAAATTCGTTTTCTTCAATTTCCAGATCGGCTATCTCCTTATCAATTGAAATATCTAGTAAAGTTGATTTACTAACTTCTATTTTTTGTTTGGTACTGTATAGATTTCCCGGTGCTGATAAATTAGATCCATCCAAATCCTGATCCCATAAAACTTGTGCATAATAGACTCCTTCAGGAACATTATTGAAACTCCATTCTGATGTTTTAGACCATCCTTCAGGATCTTCAATAATAAAAACTTTATCTGCCTCTAATTCTGTAATGTTTTTAGCAAAAATATTGTTCCCCTCGCTTGGCCACGATTGAGTATATGGCTCTACTTTCTCATTTTTATTTAAAAACACAAACAATCTTCCATCTGATTTAAATGAAGTTTTTATTTCTTCTCCAACGGATACTTTAAATACTACATCAAAGGATTTTTCCTGACCAAATAAGAAAGTTGTGAATATTATAAAAATAAACGAGGTGATCATTTTTTTAATCTGCATAATAATTGGTGGGTGTTTTGCGCTTATCTAAATATACATTTTTTATCTTCACGATCAGATTATTTTTCCATTAACTATAACTGTATCAATTAAATTGCTGCCAAAAGCATAAGGGATATAGCTATAGGAAGGAAGTTGTTTAGTAATTATCAAATTAGCCTTCTTGCCCCTTGTTATGCTTCCATGGGAGGAAGATATATTCATTGCGTAGGCACCATTGATTGTTGCTGCATTTATTGATTCTTCAGGGGTCATTCTCATTTTAATGCAGGCTGTAGAGACAACAAAATTCATATTTCCACTGGGAGATGAACCAGGATTAAAATCTGAAGCTAAGGCTAATGGTAATCCAGCATCAATAATTTCTCTTGCCGGTGTATAAGGAATAGTTAAAAAGTAAGAACACGCAGGAAGAGCAACAGGCATAGTATTGCTGTTCTTTAATTCCTCGAGATCTTTGTCTGTTAAAATCTCTAAATGATCAACGCTTAAGGCCAGGTTCTTCACTCCTATTTGGACCCCACCAATACTTGTGAATTGATTAACATGAATTTTTGGGACTAAGCCAAATTGCTTTGCCTTTTTTAAGATCCGATTGGTTTGTGAAACATTAAAATATCCCGTTTCACAGAAAACATCTACAAACTCTGCCAATTTTTCATTCGCTACTTTCGGAATCATTTCATTACAAATCAATTCGATATATGCTTCTTTATCTTCTTTAAACTCCTCCGGAAACGCATGTGCTCCTAAAAAAGTTGCCTTTATTGCAACAGGATAATCATGTGAGAGTTTCTTGATAACACGGAGCATTTTTAATTCTGCCTCCACAGTTAAACCGTAGCCTGATTTAATTTCTATAGCGGCAGTTCCCAGAGCCATCACCTCTTCAATTCTATTGGATGCTTGTATATACAATTCTTCTTCAGAAGCTTTTTGCAATTTTTTAGCAGAGTTTAAAATACCTCCTCCTTTATTTGCGATCTCTTCATAAGAAAGACCATTGATTCTATCTACAAATTCATCCTCTCTATTTCCAGCATAAACAATATGTGTATGCGAATCGCACCAAGCAGGTAAAACTATTTTACCTTGGGCATCGATAATTACATCTGGATTAAGTTTTGGTAGATTTTGCATTTCTCCATAATCAGAAATAAGATCATCTTCTATTAATAAAAAAGCATTCTTTATAGTTGGAAGAGTTTTCATTTCTAAACCTGAAACTTTAATAAACCCCTCATTCCTAACTTGTAACAGTTCCTTTATATTAGTAATTAAGCTAATCATAGATGTTTTTTTTGTAAAGATATGATTTTGTAATAAGTCTGTTGATATCCTTAGGGCAATTCCAATTAGATCATAAAATTATCTTTAAATGTATTGGATTACAATCGTAATATATCTCTACATTTGTATAAATAAGCAACTTGTCATGAAATTCAAATTTTACCTTTGCATACTATTATCGTTATTATTTATAACGAACTTTTCTTCTGCTCAAGACATTGTTGGAAGTTGGAACGGAATTCTAAAAGTCCAAACACAAGAGCTGGTAATTGTATTTAATATTTCTGAAAATGCTGGTGTTTTAAGCAGTACAATGGATAGTCCTAGCCAGGGAGCCATGGGTCTGGCAACAGATAATACTACGTTTATTGATAATATATTGACCATAGACATGAGTAAATTTGGAATTAATTATGTGGGAACATATAACGGTACATCAATTATTGGCACTTTCACCCAGGGAGGCACACCCATTTCCTTAGACTTGACCCCTGGAAAATATGAAGTAGTAAGCAAGCTGCAGGAACCTAAAGAACCATACCCCTATCTCTCTGAAGAAGTAGTTTTTAATAATGAAAACGCAGAAAATATTAAACTATCAGGGACTTTGACGATTCCTACTAATGCAGAGAACCCACCTGTAGCAATTCTAATTACTGGGTCGGGACCACAGAATAGAAACCAAGAATTATTGGGTCATAAACCATTTTTAGTTCTATCCGATGATTTAACCCGTAAGGGAATAGCCGTTTTAAGATATGATGACCGGGGCACGGCACAGTCAGAAGGTAGATATGAAAAAGCTACTACATTCGATTTTGCAAGTGATGTTGAATCGGCTGTAGCCTATTTAAAAACAAGAAACGACGTTGTAGATATTGATAAAATCGGATTGATCGGTCATAGCGAAGGCGGTTTGATCGCACCAATAGTAGCTTCAAAAAATAAAGAAATTGCCTTCTGTGTATTGCTTGCGGCTCCAGGAATTTCAGGTAAACAAATTCTAATGACTCAAACAAGAAAAGCGATGGAATTAGGAGGAGTATCGCCCGAAGACATTGAAATTAACGAGCAATTTTCTTCTCAAATCTATGAAATATGTGCGGATTATCAGGGAGAGGAATCAAAAGAAGAGATCATCGCAATTTTCACTGAAATGAAAAATAGTTCCTCTGAAATGCTGAAAACACAGCTTACAGAAGAAGTAATACAGCAACAGGTCCGATTAATAACTTCACCTTGGATGAGAACCTTTATACAGATTGAACCAAAAGAATATTTGAGCAAGGTAAATTGTCCGGTATTGGCTATTAATGGTGAGAAGGATTTTCAGGTTGTACCGGAAGTGAATCTAGAAGGAATCAAAAACGCGTTGAAATCTAACAATAATACGGATGTCACGATTAATGAAGTAAAAGATCTAAATCATTTATTTCAGACTTCGGAAACCGGTTCTTTTACGGAATACGCTTCTAACGAAGAAACCCTTTCACCAATTGTTCTGGAAATTATTTCCGATTGGATAAATGAGAGGTTTCCAAATAAAAATTAGAAAATCTTAGTTATTGTAGTATTTTAGACCTTTTAATAGTAAATCATTATCCAGTTGTACATCAAATACAAATTCGCCAGCTTTTTTGAGTAAAATAAAGTTAACCATTCCATTTACATTTTTCTTATCATACTTCATTAAGCTGATGATCGCATCGAAATCAGTTTCTAGAATTGGTGCTTTCCCATAATAACGAATCACAAAATCTTTCATAGATCCAGTTTCAGAAATTGGATAGCCAAATAATTTTGATGAATAGAACAATTCTATCACCATACCAATAGCGATCGCCTCTCCATGGGTTAAACTGTTCTTTTCTTTACTTTCTAAAAAATAGGACTCTATTGCATGACCCATTGTATGTCCAAAATTTAAGGTTTTTCTTAAATTATCTTCCTTTAAATCCTTTAATACAACATTATTTTTTATTTCTATGGAGCGATACACCAAATCATGCAATATTTCACTTTTCAACTCATTCATCGAATGAATTTCTCTCCAAATATTTATGTCGAATGTCAATCCATATTTAATAATTTCAGCCATCCCAGAACGCATTTCTCGATCACTTAAGGTCTTTAAAAACACAGTATCAATCAGTACCATTTCCGGATTACTGAACAAACCTATTTGATTTTTCAAAACACCAAGATCCACTCCTGTTTTACCTCCAACTGAGGCATCCACCATGCTTAATAAAGTGGTTGGTATATTAATGAATTTTATTCCCCTTTTAAAGGTAGACGCAACAAAACCTCCCATATCCGTAATCACTCCACCACCTAAATTTACCAACACACTTTTCCTGTCGGCACACAAGTTTGTTAATTGATTCCAAATCAGACCACAGGTATCTATATTTTTGTGAATTTCTCCTGCTTCAATCTCAATAATTTCAAAATTCATATCCTCCTCAAATTGTTTCAAAAGATATGGAAGACAATGCTCTCTAGTATTGGCATCTACCAGAATAAACAACTTCGAATGAAAATTTTCATTCAAATATTTCTCCAATTCTATAAAAGCATCATTATTAAAATGCACATAATAATCAGTGGATAAAATAGACTTCATATATTTAATTTTGAAAATGCAAATAACGGTCAATTTTTTGAAAAAAATAAATTGGTCTAAGTATCTTTGCACAAATAATTTGGAACATGAAAAAAATATTTGAAAATACAGAAGTTGCATTTGCATTAAAGTCCAATTCTGAGCTAGAACGCGCTTACTTTTTGTTCAATTTAATCAAGATTGAACCCTTGGTTAAAATCGGAACTGCAGTTACAAAATTTGCTTTAAAATCAAAGCTTCCGGTAGAAGGGTTGATTCGTAGCACGGTATTTGATCATTTTTGTGGTGGTGTTACCGAAGAAGACTGTATGCACAATATTGATAATATGTATTCTAAGAAAGTGCATTCTGTATTAGACTATTCAGTAGAGGGTAAGGAAAATGAAAAACAATTTGATAATGCCATGAATAAAGTGCTAAAAATTATCAATTTTGTAAACGAAAAAGATGCCATCCCTTTTGCTGTTTTTAAACCTACCGGATTTGGCAGATTGTCATTATATCAAAAGGTAAGCGATGGCAATGATCTAAGTAATGAGGACCGGAAGGAATGGGATCGAGTTATTGATAGATACGACAAAGTAGCTAAAGCTTCATTTGAAAAAAATATTCCCTTGCTCATTGATGCTGAGGAAAGTTGGATGCAAAAGGCGGCAGACGATTTAATTGAGCAAATGATGGAAAAATATAACGTCAAAGAGGCTATTGTTTTTACTACGATTCAAGCTTATAGAAATGATAGAATGGATTATTTAAAAGAATTGCACAAACGAGCAGAAAGCAAAGGGTTTAAAATTGGCGTTAAATTGGTTCGAGGTGCATATTTGGAAAAAGAACGTGAAAGGGCTGTACAAAATGGTTACGCGGATCCTATATGTAAGGACAAAAGAGCTACTGATAAAAATTTTGATGATATTCTAAAATATATGTTCAACCATTTAGACGACATCAGTATATTTAATGGCACCCATAATGAAGATAGTTCCTATTTATTTATGGATCTGATAAAAAATTCCAATTATGACCTATCAGACAATCGCCTTTGGTTCGGCCAACTGTATGGAATGAGTGATCATATTAGTTATAATTTGGCACAAGAAGGATTTAATGTTGCCAAATATTTACCATTCGGTCCCGTAAAAGATGTGATGCCCTATTTAATAAGAAGAGCTGAGGAAAATACATCCGTAGCAGGTCAAACCAATAGAGAATTAGCCTTAATTAAAACAGAAAAAAAACGAAGAAAACTTTAGATAAATCATTTTATGTCGACAAGAAACATTTCATTAAATTTCATGCTAACAATACTCTTCTTTGTTCTTGTTGACATTTATGTCTATTTTGCATATAGAAAGAGTATTGAGAGGCATAAATATAGAAAGGCAATTAATGTACTCTATTATATTTCTGTGGTTACGGGCTATATTGGATTGTATTTCTTGTATTCAAATTTCAAAGAAAAACCGTTAAATGCAACTCTCATACCTAATCTATTCATTGGTTTTTTCTTTTCTTTTTTTGTTTTTAAACTGATCTTAATTGTATTTTTTTTGTTAGAGGATATTGTTAGGTTTTTGATCATTATTTATCTGGCATTAAAAAATTTATTTACAAAAAAAGGAGCCAAAGTGGCTATTCCGGGACGAAGAAAATTTATTCGTCAAACGGGACTAACTCTGGCTGCACTTCCTTTTGCTTCAATGCTTTATGGTATAACTAAAGGAAAGTACAATTTCAAAATAAATAGGGTCAAATTAAATTACAAGAACCTGCCCAAGTCTTTTGATGGATTTAAAATTGTTCAAATTTCAGATATCCATTCAGGAAGTTTTGATAGCAAAGAAGCCATATTAGAAGGTATCAGTCTTGTGAATGAACAAAACCCGGATATTATATTGTTCACCGGAGATCTGGTGAATAATGATTCCAGAGAAATAGAACAATATCTTTCTGATTTTAAGACTCTAAAGGCCAAACACGGGGTCTATTCTGTTTTGGGGAACCATGATTATGGTGATTATAAAAAGTGGGACTCAGATGAGGATAAAAGGAAGAACATGGATATTCTTTTTGATTATCAAAGGGAAATGAATTTTCAACTATTGAATAACGCGAACAGCGTAATATCTAGAAATGGAGAAAGTATTGGAATTGTTGGTGTTGAAAATTGGGGAAACCCACCTTTCCCACAAAAGGGAGATCTAGATGAAGCAATAAAGGGATTAGAAAATGTTCCATTTAAAGTTTTACTGTCGCACGATCCGACACATTGGGCTAAAAAAGTACTTCCACATAAATCACATTTTGATCTAACTCTCTCTGGCCATACACACGGTATGCAATTTGGAATTGAAGTGCCTGGCTTTAAATGGAGTCCTATCAAATACATCTATCCTCAATGGGCTGATCTATATCAAAAATCCGGAGAATATTTATATGTAAATAGAGGATTTGGTTTTTTAGGTTTTCCCGGAAGAGCTGGTATTATGCCAGAAATAACAGTTCTTGAATTAAATCATATCTCCTAAGTCAATTAAATATGTTTAAAAATATTTTTAAAAGCGAAACTGAAAATGAGGTTTCTAATAGAATTGCCTTAACAGATGAAATTCAAATTAATGACATTATTAAATCATCAACAAAAGAAGCAGTTTTAATATTTAAGCACAGTACTCGATGCGGAATTAGTTCAATGATGTTAAAGAGGTTCGATAACAAAATTAAAGATCTCGCTACCCCTTATTACTTATTAGATGTTTTGAAATATAGACCTTTATCAAATCTAATTCAGGACAAGTTTAATGTTATTCATCAATCGCCTCAATTACTGGTTGTTAAAAATGGACGGGTCGTTGATCATGATTCACATTCCGGTGTTTTAGGTGTTTTACCAAAAGGATGACTTTCAATACTCGGGGAATGATTCAAAATCATTCTCCGAGTATTCATAGATAATCTAGGAATTTGCAAAATGAATTCCGTAAATTTGGTGCGATTTTAAACTCAAACATAAAGGTATCAAAACATGCAAAGAGATCAATTGATTTTTGACTTAATCCAAGAAGAAAAAGAAAGGCAAACAATTGGATTAGAACTTATTGCTTCGGAAAATTATGTGAGCGAACAGGTTATGGAAGCAGCCGGGTCAGTTTTAACAAATAAATATGCCGAAGGATATCCCGGGAAACGTTATTATGGAGGGTGTGAAGTGGTAGACGTAGTCGAACAAATTGCCATTGACAGAGCAAAAGAAATTTTTGGAGCTGAATATGTCAATGTTCAACCACATTCAGGTTCGCAGGCAAATGCTGCTGCTTATCAGGCCGTACTAAAACCAGGGGATACTATTTTAGGATTTGATCTGTCACATGGAGGGCATTTAACCCATGGTTCACCCGTCAATTTTTCTGGTAAACTGTATAAAACATCATTTTATGGGGTGGAAAAAGAGACCGGTGTTTTAAACTATGACAAAATTCAAGAGATAGCTAATGAGGTAAAACCTCAAATGATAATTGCCGGTGCCTCAGCCTATTCCAGAGATATAAATTTTAAACGCTTTAGGGAAATTTCTGATAGTGTTGGTGCAATTTTACTGGCAGATATTTCACATCCAGCGGGTTTAATTGCTAAAGGTATTTTATCCGATCCTATTCCACATTGTCATATAGTTACTACTACAACACACAAAACTCTTAGGGGTCCAAGAGGTGGGATTATTATGCTAGGAAAAGATTTTCCGAATCCATTTGGTGAGAAAACTTTAAAGGGGAAAACTAAAATGATGAGTACTTTATTGAATTCCGCAGTATTTCCTGGAAATCAAGGAGGTCCCTTAGAACATATTATTGCTGCAAAAGCAATTGCCTTTGGAGAAGCTTTGAAAGATGAATTTTTACACTATCAGATACAAGTGAAAAAAAATGCAGCAGCTATGGCAGAAGCCTTTGTAGTTAAGGGGTACAATTTAATATCAGGTGGAACAGATAATCATATGATGCTGATCGATCTAAGAAATAAGAATATCACCGGAAAAGAGGCTGAAAATGCTCTCGTAAAAGCAGATATTACAGTAAATAAAAACATGGTGCCCTTTGATGACAAATCACCATTTATTACCTCTGGAATTAGGGTCGGCTCTGCCGCAATTACAACGAGAGGTTTAAAAGAAGAAGATATGGTGATCGTTGTGGATTTTATAGACAAAGTTATCTCAAACTTCGAAAATGAAGCCGTTTTAGAAGAGGTTGCCGGCATGGTTAACGATCTAATGAGCCAACGTCCCCTATTCGTTGCTTAATGGCCTCTTGCCGTTTAAACAAAAAACGGCCTTAAGACAAGACAACAAAACATGATTTTAATCATTTAATACAGAGGTATTTTAGAGTAATTTTATATTCTATAATACCTCTGTTTATGGGTTCGCAATCGGTAAAAGCAATCAAGAGCTTAAAAGATCGAAAAGAATATTTATATCATTTATTGAATGATGTAAAAGCCTTGGAGTTAATGATTGAAAATGACCTTTTTGAGAAGGATGTACAACGAATAGGCGCGGAACAAGAGCTTTGTTTGATAGATAAAAAATATCGACCTTCAAAAAAAGCATTAGAAGTTCTCAGAGATATTAATGATCCGCATTTTACCACAGAAATTGCTCTTTTTAATCTGGAATTAAATTTAGACCCCCTTCTTTTAAAAACCGATTGCTTTTCGAAACTGGAGAACGAAATAAACATCTTACTCAATAAGGCCCATCAATCTGCAAAGAAATTTGATAATGATAAAGTATTACTTGCCGGTATCTTACCTACCTTGAAGAAAAAAGATCTGGTGTTTAAAAATATAACACCTCTAAAAAGATATACAGTTTTAAATGATGTTCTAAAAAACATCCGAGGCAATGACTTTAAGCTTCGGATCGAAGGAGTCGATGAACTTATACTAAAACATGAAACTATATTGTTCGAAGCCTGCAATACGAGCTTTCAAGTACATTTACAAATTCCACTAGATAAAATTGTTGATCAGTACAACTGGGCTCAAACCATATCGGGTCCGGTACTTTCCGTAATGACAAATTCACCTATGCTATTTGGAAAGGAATTATGGAGTGAGACCCGGATTGCGCTTTTTCAACAAAGTATGGATATTAGAAATCAATCTTATTTAATGAGAGAACAAAAACCAAGGGTTTCTTTTGGCAACGGCTGGGTAAAAAAATCGATTATAGAGCTAATAAAAGATGATATTGTAAGATACACTCCGCTACTATCTTGCACCAAATTTAAGGAAGATGCCGTTCAAGTATTAGGAGAGGGAAAAATTCCAAAATTAAATGCTTTGAATGTTTTAAACGGCACAATTTACAAGTGGAATCGATTGTGTTATGGGACCACGAACGGAATACCACATTTCCGAATAGAAAATAGATATATCTCTTCCGGGCCCACAGTTAAGGATGAAATTGCCAACGCCATTTTTTGGGTTGGTATAATGCAAGGTATGCCTAATGAGTTCAAGTCAATTTACAAGAAAACACCATTTAAAGAAGTGAAGGGGAATTTTATCAATGCAGCGAGGACAGGTATAAATACATATTTTAATTGGTTTGGAAAAGGCATGTCTGCAAGACGTCTTGCCAAAGAAAAACTCTTACCCATGGCATATTTAGGATTAGAGAAATCAAACATAGATAAGGCGGACATTAAAAAATACTTAAAAATTATAGAAGACAGGGTTGATATGCATCAGACGGGCAGTATATGGTTGGCAAAAAGCCAAAGGAAGTTGAGAAAGAAATTTACCACAGATATTGCAAGCGCTGCTTTAACCTCTTCTTTGTATAAAAATCAGATAAAAGGCAAACCTGTTCACCTTTGGAAGCTAGCAAGTGGAAGAGTTGCTTACGATATTGAAATGAGTGATATAAAATTAGAGAAATTTATGACCACTGAAATTTTTGTAGTTAACGAGAATGACCTGGTTGATCTGGTGATAAAAATAATGGAATGGAAGGATATTCACCATTTACCTGTTGTTAATGGCAAAAACAAATTAGTAGGCATAATTACAAAAACAAATCTCGATGAAATTAAAACTGTTAAAAAGAAGTCACTTGTCGCAAAAGATATAATGATTACAAATATTATTACAGTTAGTTCTGATATCTCTATTTTGGAAGCGAAAGAAATAATGATAATAAATAAAATAGGCTGCTTACCAATTCTGGAAGTAGGTGATCTAATAGGTATCTTAACCAAACATGATGTAGAAAAACTAGAACAAATTCCTGATAAAAATGACTAAAAGTAAGAATACTACATCCCATATTGATTCGAACCGCATGATAGGAATTGTTGAAGGTTTTGTCCAATCGCCAACTGTGATAATATTGGCCGGTATTCATGGCAATGAAAAGGCCGGGGTAGTAGCAGCCAATCAGGTTATTCATAAAATTAGAGAAGATAGTGTTCCATTTCAAGGAAATTTATACATTATCCTAGGAAATATCAATGCCTTAGAAAAAGGAATAAGATATGAGTCTTCGGATCTAAATCGAATATGGAATGAGGAGAATATTGAGGCCATCATGGATGGTTCTATAATTTTAGATGCTGAGGCTAAGGAGCAAATAGAAATATTCAGGTACATCAAAGAAATTTTACACGTTAATAAAGGTCCCTTCTATTTTTTAGACCTGCATACTACATCCTCCGCAACTATACCCTTTATTACAATAAGTGATTCATTAAATAACAGGAAATTTTCTTCCAATTTTTCTATACCCATTGTACTTGGTATAGAAGAATATCTAGACGGACCTCTTCTAACCTATATCAATGAGTTTGGTCATGTAGCCCTGGGTTTTGAAGGCGGGGAACATCATGATGACGAATCCATTGTAAAATGTGAGGCATTTATTTGGTTAGCTCTGGTTTATTCTAAATGTATTAAGAAAAAAAATCTTCCGGATTTTGTAAAGTACAAAAATGAACTATTTGACAGGTATTTTAAAAATGTATTTTTTGAGATCATCTACAAACACACTATAAAAAAAGATGAAAATTTCAAAATGCACCAAGGTTTTAAAAATTTTGAACAAATAAGTAAACATCAAAGTTTAGCCCAGAGTAATGGGGACGAAATTACTGCAAATGAAAGTGGACGAATTTTCATGCCACTCTATCAAAATCTGGGGGATGACGGATATTTTATACTGAACAAAGTTTCCTTGTTTTGGTTAAAAGCCTCCCTGGTGGCACGTAAAATAAAAATCAATCATTTTTTACGATTAATACCGGGAGTAAAAATAGATCCTCTGCATCGTCATGGACTGATCGTAAATCCTAAAATAGCAAAATATATGGCCAAAGATGTTTTTCATTTATTCGGTTATAGAAAGCAGGTATTTAGAAATGGAAAATTATATTTCACAAAACGTGATAGAAGAGTAACCCCGCTGTAAATCTATCCTCTTATTGTGAATACATTAAGTATCCCAAACATTGCAAAGATCAATACCAATAAATATTGAGTACCATCTTCATTTTCAATCAAATAATACAAAAAAAAGAATATTTATTTTTTCTGAATTAACATGACTAAAATCAATTTTTTTATATTCATTAAAAGTATCTTTGTACAAACTTTTTAAAGATGAGTAAGGCAGTATATATAGCTACTAGCGAACCAGAAAGTGGCAAATCAATTATAGCATTAGGTCTGATGAGAATGTTATTGGGTAAAACTAAAAAAGTTGGGTATTTCAGACCAGTTATTGACGACTTTCCAGCAGGTAAGAAAGATAATCATATCGACACGGTGCTATCACATTTTGAATTGGATATGAATTATGAGGACTGTTTTGCAATTACCGGATCTGAAGTGATACATAAAAAAACAAGTGGAAAAGAAGGAGAAATAGTTGATATAATAATAGAAAAGTACAAAGACTTAGAAGAGAAATTTGATTTCATTTTAGTGGAAGGAACTGATTTTTCCGGAGAGGGACTCTTTGTTGAATTGGATATCAATGTTTTAATAGCAAAAAATTTAGGAATTCCAACAATAATAGTGGGTAGTGGAAAGAACAAGACCGTTGATGAACTTGTTTCTAATTTACATTTGGCTTATGAATCATTCGTAGAAAGAGATGTAAAAGTTTTGGCTGTTGTTGCGAACAAAGTTGATCCTGATAAAATTAAAATTATTAAAGACTCAATCGAAAAAGAATTGTCAAATGGAGTCTTGGTGAATGTAATTCCCATGGTAAAAACTTTGGATAATCCAACCATTAAAGAAATTGTGGACGAGTTGGATATTGAAGTTTTATTGGGAGAAGAACATATCAATAATCAAGTTGGAAATTTTTCAGTTGGAGCAATGCAATTAAGGAATTTTTTAAGGAAACTAACTGAAAATAACCTGGTTATTACTCCCGGTGATAGAGCAGATATTATTTTGGGTGCTCTACAAGCTAATATATCGGATAATTACCCTAAAATTTCAGGTATAATTTTAACAGGAGGAATAACCCCTGAAGAACCTATTTTAAAATTGGTCGAAGGTCTGGACGAAATTGTACCACTTCTAAGTATTAAAAACGGAACATTTGAAACGGCTAATAAAATTGGAGCCATTAGATCAAATATATATGCAAATAATAAAAACCGAATTTATACTTCCCTCAGTACTTTTGAACGATATGTAAATATTGATGCTTTATCGAATAAGTTCAGGGATTTTGAGTCAAATGGAATTACTCCTAGAATGTTTCAGTATAATTTAGTAAAAAGAGCCCAAAAAATAAAGAAACGTATTGTTTTACCAGAAGGAAATGATGAAAGGATTTTAAGAGCGGCTGCAAGATTAATCAATTTGAATATTGCCGATATCACTTTGCTGGGTATAAAATCTAAGATCCAAAATACGATTACCAAACTAGGCATTCCTTTGGATATGAAAAAAGTAGATATTATAAATCCTACTGAATCCAATCAGTTTAAAAATTATGTAAAAACACTTTATGATCTGCGAAAACATAAGAATGTAAATATGGATATGGCAAAAGACCTAATGGCCGATGTTTCCTACTTTGGTACCATGATGGTTTACATGGGAGATGCCGATGGTATGGTTTCCGGAGCCACTCATACAACACAACACACCATTAGACCAGCTTTGCAATTTGTAAAGACCAAACCTGGTGTATCTGTTGTTTCATCAGTATTTTTTATGTGTTTGGAGGACCGCGTTTCAGTATTTGGAGATTGTGCCATCAATCCAAACCCTACAGCCGAACAGCTGGCAGAAATAGCTATTTCTTCTGCTAAATCAAGTACTGCATTTGGAATAGAGCCTAAAATTGCAATGTTATCTTATTCCTCTGGCACATCCGGTGTGGGAGAAGATGTAGACAGGGTAAGAGAGGCCACGGAATTAGTAAAAAGATCGCATCCCGAGTTAAAGATAGAAGGGCCAATTCAATATGATGCAGCAGTTGATATGAATGTTGGAAAAAGCAAATTGCCAGATTCTGAAGTGGCTGGCCAGGCCAGTGTGTTAATTTTTCCCGATCTAAATACGGGTAACAACACCTATAAGGCAATTCAACGAGAAACGGGAGCAATTGCAATCGGACCAATGTTGCAAGGCTTAAATAAACCAGTTAACGACCTAAGCAGAGGATGTACCGTAGATGATGTTTTTAATACCGTAATAATCACGGCTATTCAGGCTCAAAATTAAATGTAGAGGCGTATTTATTGGGGTATAAATAAGTATTCGAAGTTTTACCTCTCATTTAAACTGCCTAAGGTGTTAGACTGTGGTGTGTGTTTTTGAACCGCTACATTTTCTATTCCATCATCTCAAAATAATTCCTTAGAATTCCGAGTGCGTATTTGCTGGCAACCTGTTTTGCGAATTTTTGAAATGCTATATGCGCATTATCATCTGCTTTATCTGATATTGTTCTAAAAATACTAAATGGAATTTGATACTCATAACAAACTTGCGCTACCGCAGCCCCTTCCATCTCCACGCAGCCTATACTTGGAATTGCATTCTTTATTTTTTCAATTTGTTGTTTTGTAGAAATAAATTGATCTCCACTTGCTATATCTTCTACAAAAACCTTTGGCTTATTTATATTAAAGTTCTTGGCCTCATTTATATCTATATGCTGTGGAAAATTCAATAAAAATTGTTGAGTTGCTCTGTTTAACACCTTTCTATTGTGAACATTAGTCTCAAAAAAGGTTTTTTCCAGCAAAGGAATCTCTAATGGCTCAATCAACGGGCTTGCATTCATATCATATTGATACATATTTTTCCCAATCACAATATCACCAATATTGATTTTTTTACTTACCGATCCAGCAACACCCGTAAAAATAACTTCTTTAATGTCAAAATCGTTAATAAGTTGAGTGGTTGTTGTTGCAGAAGCAACTTTTCCCCAACGAGAGAAAGCGAGAACAATTTCTTTATCAAATAATTTCCCATAAAAATAAGTGCGCATTCCTTTTTTTACGCTTTTTCTTATTTTCTAAATGATGCAATAAAGTTTGGATTTCTTCTTCCATTGCACTCACGATGCCAATTTCCATCTTGTTATTGAAATTATAATTTAAAGAATTTCGTAGCTATACTATCTTACCATCTCTCATTTCCAGTTTTCTATCCGCCATATTTGCCAATTCCATATTATGGGTAACAATTACAAAAGTTTGCTTAAACTGATCTCTTAAAGTGAAAAATAATTCATGTAAACTCTTTGATGAGACTGTATCCAAATTACCACTGGGTTCGTCAGCAAAAATAACGTCCGGCTTATTTATCAAGGCCCTGGCTACAGCAACTCTTTGTTGCTCTCCTCCCGATAACTCATTCGGTTTGTGATCCATACGATCTGACAATCCCAAAAAATCTAATATCTCCTTTGCTTCTTTTATTACGATCTGTTTTGGTCTATTTCCAATATAAGCCGGGATACAAACATTTTCTAAAGCAGTGAATTCTGGTAATAACTGGTGAAATTGAAAAATAAAGCCAATATGTGTATTTCTAAACTTCGATAAAACTCTGTCCTTTAATTTTGTGATATCCTGATTATTAATTATCAGACTATCCGAAGAAGATGGTTTGTCCAAAGTTCCTAAAATTTGCAGCAATGTAGTTTTACCTGCTCCACTGGGACCTACAATAGCAACAATTTCACTTTTTTTAATATGCAGATCTACTCCTTTAAGAACCTCTAGATCCCCATATTTTTTATGAATATTTACCGCCTTAATCACCTTATAATAATATGGATGTGAAAATACATCTTTTTAAAAAAATGACAATTTAATTTTAGAAAAATTATAGAATCCTATTAAACATGAAAACATTTAACTGACCTCCAATTCAATCTAACTCTTTTGAAACCACGATCTGGTGCGATTATAATCCAGATAATAGACCAATTTAATTGAAAAACTTTGACCCAATGGCTGATCAAATAAGTTGCCAAGATTATCCTGAAATGACTGGTCGGACTCATTATCAAAATTA
>PVMK01123796.1_pt1 | contig 72926 bp, 73 predicted proteins | sample 1853481 | NCBI WGS metagenome assembly PVMK01 (sample SAMN08533507, study PRJNA380276) | Marine sediment metagenome, whole genome shotgun sequencing project.
ACATTCTACTGATGGGAATTTAGCCGCAGCCAAACTCGTACCCTGCCGCCGATCAGGTCACCTTGCTCAAAGCTGCACTCAGCTTAAGCGCCAATTCCTGGTAGCGCTTGATCTCACCACTCGCTTCATCCTCAGCCAGCGCCTGTTCGAATTTCCGCGACACAACCCGCATATCATCACCCGTCACCAGCTGGTCAGCCATCGGAAACAGCACATTGTCTTCTTTGATAATGTGTTCGCGTAACAGATTGACGTAATCCAGCACATTTTGAATGACATCCATCGCGGCGCTGGTGTCACCTGTCTTCATTTGTTCTGCTGCAGATCGAAAGGCGGCTGTCAGTCGCCGGCCTTCTTCGTGTTCATGCAACATGACGGCAACCGGGCCTGAATCCGCAGGCATGTCCTTCGCAGTCATCGCAACGAACAAGATGTCCTCTTCTTTCCTGTGGTGGCTGCCATCAGCAAAACCCGCCACGAATTCTGCTGCATCGATAAAGAATTCCGCGTCGATCTCTTCACCGTCATCAAGCCTGCAGGCAGCCTCTTCCAGGCAATCCAGAACCTGTTCGATAAGACGATGCTCCTGCATCAGTATTTCTGTCGCTTTCACTTGGTTTCCCTGTCTGTGGCAGAAGCCGGCCCGCCTTGCACCGGGTTGCACTGCGGTTCAGCAATGTTGGTGATCGGGCACGCAACGCTTTCCTCGCCGAGGTTGACCGCCAGCGCGGCCTTACCGGCATCATACTCATCGAGATTCTTTGCAGGCACACCATGTTGTGCCTGCAATAACTTATCGTGGCGAAACGCACCCCAGAGCGCGGCGCCAATTGCGCCAGCATAGATTGAATCCGCGTGGCTCAGCACGTTCACTTTCAGTTTTTGCTCGACGACCTGCTCTTTCATCGCCTCGATGAGGCCCTCGTCCACTGCCAGTCCACCGGTGATCAATACGCTGCCCTCGCGAGCCTTGATTGATTTCAACAGTTTGACGAGCCGGCTCGCCATCGCGATGTGGATGCCTTTGAGAATATTAGCCGTACTAATGCCGCGTGAAATCATGTTGATCACGTCAGTCTCTGCAAGAACGGCACATATGCTGCTCACCGTTTCGGGGTTATCGGCAGTCTTTGATATATCGCCGACCTCCTCGAGCGTTACACCCAGGTAACGGGCAATATTTTCCAGAAACTGGCCGGATCCGGATGCACATTGGCTGGTCATTTTGTATGTCAGCACCTTGCCACGATCATCCGTCGCAATCGCCCGTCCATGGAGTGCGCCGACATCTATGACGGCGTTGATGCCAGGACTAAGATAGGTCGCACCCTTGGCATGGGTCGTCATCGAGTAAAAGTGTCCCGTGCGAAAGGGGATGTTTTCGCCGTCGCCGGTGGTCGCTATGTAATCTATTTGCCCGGCATCCAGTTTGAGCTCCGCCAGTATTTTATCGAAGCCTTCCTTCGCCAGTACCTGCGGGTCGCGCCTGCGAATACGATCGGTGTTCCTTGCCAACCATTTTATTTCGCCGTCGCTTACGTCGAACAAAACAGTCTTGACCGCACCGGTCCCCAGATCAATTCCTGCTGCAAGTGTCATACGCTATTTCTCATTCAATGCACCATGGTGCGCTGCGCGAAAGTGGCAGCACCCAATGCGCCTGTATAGATCGAATCCGGATTGACGTTCATGGTCAGCGCGCCATAGTTTTCCTCAGCGAGTTCCTTGAGCACGGCGACCGCCGCCTCGTTCTTCGCGACACCACCGGTAAAGGTGAACTGATCACGAATACCGCCGGAGCGCGATAAAATCGACATTGCGCGGAGAATGATTGCCCGATGCAGGCCAGAGACAATATCTCACGTTTTTCGCCCATCGACAGCCGGTCACGAAGTTCGGCGCCAGCAAATACCGTGCAGGTAGAGTTGATGCGAACTTTTCTGGTCGATTTCATCGCCATTGGCCCGAGTTCATGCAGGCCAAGGTTCATTTCATCTGCGATGTAACCAAGATAGCGACCACAACCCGCAGCGCAGCGATCATTCATCTGGAAACTTTCGACGATACCGTGCGGGTCTACCTGTATCGCCTTCGTGTCCTGCCCGCCTATATCCAGGACGGTTGCAGTCTCCGGATGCATGATGTGCGCACCGAGGCCGTGGCAAAGTATCTCGGAGCGTATATGTTCCTTTGAAAAAGGCAGTGTGGCCCTACCGTATCCGGTGCCAATTACATAGGCCTCCTCCAGTTCGGTATCGAGCACAGTTTTCATTGGTACACGAAGTTCATCTTTCAGCTGACTGAAGTCGTCCGACCGTTTGCAGGTCCGTTCGAGCGCACCCATGAACATGGCCTCGTCCGTATCATTGGTGATGCGATTTTCGACGTCAATAATGGAACGGTCGTAGATATTTAGCATCGACTCGAAGCGAATGTTGCTGCCCCCGCGACCGACCGCGACGCCTTTTGAGTACTGCGAGCCCGCGATATCGCGAAAGAAATCGGATTTTCGACTGGAGCCAGGTCCGAAGAGATTGGCCGCTTCATCGCCTAGCTGTCGGAACAATTCAGTCAGCAATTCCCGTGTTTCCGGTCCATCCTTGGCCAACCGGTCGTCACTTGCGCTTTCGATACAGGTTCGGCGAAGGTCATTGAGCTGATCCAGGTATTGTTGCAGGCGGAAATCCTGTTCAAGGTTTTCCAGAAAATCATCCACATGCCCCGTCAGTGCCGGCAGGTCATGTAACAGTTTGCGGAAACAGAAAAAACCGGGCGTCAAGAAACGCCTCCTGTTTTCGCGACATCTGCCGCTATCCCGTAGTTTGAGCGAGAGTTGGTTATGCCGCGTCCCAGCACTGTTTGCTGCTCGTCCAGTACGATCGCCTTGGTCGTCGTAGAGCCCAGGTCTATGCCAATAAAGCACTTCATGCCGCAGTCCTGTCTTGGCCGCGCGCCTTTTTCTGCTCGATCATTTGAAAATAGCTCTCCAGGCGATTTTTGACGTTGGCCGGGGAGAAGTAGCGCGGATCGACAAGATCGGTCTCAATGAAGCCGGCAGGCTTGCCGGTACGCTCTTCAATTTCCCGCAGCATGAGCAATTGACCAGCAGAGAAACTGTTGCAGCTCTTGATCGAGTTAACCAGGAATCCATCCGCCTGGTACTCGTCCATGTAATTGCAGAGCATGTCGACTCGCGACGGCAGACTGTGGTTCGTATAACAGCCAAGGCAGTAATCGGCGAGCGTTTCGAGTGGGTTATCGGGATCGTGGCGGAAGCCAAAGTCGTAAACGCCGCCAACTTTGGTGTATGAACTGGCGACCACAACCACGCCCTCATCGTAAAACATCTTCCAGAAGTCACGGAAGTGGGTCCAGTTTGGCGGGCCCTCTACGACGAGACGAATCCGCTCCTCGTCCAGAGTACCCTCCGGCGTTACGGGTCCCAGTCCTTTTGCGAGCCTGTCTTCGACTTCGACGCGTAATGATTTGTAATAGTCAGTCGTTTCCCGGGTGCCACGAAATGCTGTGAATATCGGACCACAGTAATAAACGCCGCCGAAATAGGCATCAATTGGCGATGGCCGGTTTTTCGCCGACTGCAGGACCCAGACGAGGTCGTCCTCGGCTTTGGCTGACTCCCGCAGGTACTCTCGCAATCTGTCGATATCGAATTTGATACCACTGACGCGCTCGAGTGTCGGGATAACGTGTTCCTTGAGTTGCGTGACCACAAAATGACGCATATTTTCGGTAATCTTGCCATCGGCCTGATAGGGAACATGCAACATGGCGGTTTCACAATCGTACTGATCGCGGACCAGCTCGAACCACTTCATGAAGGTGAAGCAACCGGTGTAAGACAGTAGCAGGAGGTCCGGCGTAGGTAATGGTTTTCCGTTCGGTCCGACCTGACCCTTCGACATCATTCCCAGATCGCTCTTGACATAGGTGCAGACATCTTCGGAATGACCGTTGCGCTCGGCTTCCATGATATAGCCGCCGCTCTTCTTGCGCATGCCGGCTTGTAATGCATTGATCTCGGGAAGGTTGCGAACGAAGTCGAAACACATCAGCAGTTCATTGAGATTCCCGGGCACGAAGGTCGAGGAGATTTTTTTGCCCTCTTCGTGTGCGGTCGAAAGCGCATCATAGTTGGCATTGATCATGGCCTTTTGCAGAATCATCGATTCTTCTTTCTGCACGTCTCCCGTGTCCGTCGCTGCTGTGTTCATGCGGCGCTCCATAATTTAATTGAATCTGCAAAGGTGCCCGCCTGTTCGCGAATCGGCTGCATTTGTCCCGAATTTTCGGCGAACTTGAAAGCGGTATAGGGAATCCCCTGAGCGGTAAGTGCCTTTTGCAACATCGGCCTGTCGAGCAGCGCCGGGTCACAAAAACTGGGCGAGGCAAAGATGACGCCTTCTGCGTGGGTCTTGCGAACGCAATCAATCAGGAATTTTCCTTTCGCTTCGCGGGTAGGCACATACTTGCACGAGGTTTCTACGGAGTAGTTGATGAACGCATGACTGAGATTCCTGAGTGGATCGCCAGTTGTCGGCACGTCCTTAAGTAACCAGCGGGCAACCAGCATGAAATCGTCATCGACGATGTAACAACCGGCCATCTCGATTGACTTTAACAAGCCCAGCGGCGGTTGCTCGCAGAAGAGTCCGTTAACGACGACGCGACAATTATCCCTGACCGGGCGTTTGACGACCTGAGCCGCGGCGATGTAGTCGTGAATCAGGCTGGTGTGTTCGTCGACCGGCAGTAACATACCTGCACGCATTAACAGATAGACCTCCGGCGTCGGGGACTTGCCAGGGTTGTGCCGATCGATACGCATACAGTTCACTGATTGCCCGACGGTTCTCGTTGTACAGGACGATTGAAGCATTCAGGCTTTCATCGGTGATTTCGTTGCCGCTGAGTTCTGCAAGGTCATCGCGGAGCTGCTGTAATTCACGCGTATAGAAAGCTCCGCCAACATCCAGATCGAAATCCTGGGGCACATCAACGTAGCGTACGAATTTGTCCTGGAATTTAAGTTGCCACATTCCGGACAGGTTGCGGATGACGTCGCAAGTGCTTGGAAAAAGCATACCGTCCAGCACGTCGAGCCGGCCAGTAACGGCCAGTTCGATTGTTGAGCGGGGTATTCTGCAAATGTAACTCTGGTAGTAAGCGTCGCCGTGAATGACATCCAGCTGATCGCCACCGCCGAGAATGCCGACCGGTAGCATGCCAGCCGCGTGGATGAGCTCGCGCGGTACGTAGACCGGCATATGGCCGATGACTTTGCGACCGCTCAGCGCATTTTTCCAGCGGTTTACACTGCTGAAGTCGAGGTCGTCATACAGATTCTGACAATGCTCGACAATCTCTTCCAGAGCCATGATCAACCTATCCTTACGGAATACTGGTATAATAGTACCGGAATACTGGTTTAAGATCAATCGCAGCCTTGTACGGTGAAATCAGGCTGGAGGCCCTTACTGAAGCGGCCTGTGGGTAGTGGTTATGGTGGTGCGACGCAGAGGACTGCGGGAGCGATAATTGGCCGACATCCGGGTAGGATAGGCTGTTGCCCGGGACGGCTCAGAATAACAAAACGGCGAAGATGAATAATAATAATAAAATCGCGATCGATATTCGGCTGGCTACCGTTACCGATGGTGCTGCAATCGTGGCGCTGGATGCCGAGATAACCGGTACGGACAAGTCGGCCTACTGGACAGATATTCTCGAGCGTTTTACAGATTCTGCTATGCGAATACAGCGCCACTTTCTTGTTGCAAGCTCGGCAAACGGCGACCTCGTCGGGCTTTGTTGTCGGCGAGATTCGTGCCTGGGAGTTCGGCTCCCCTCCTTGTGGCTGGGTGCTGGCATTAAGTGTCTCGCCGCAACATCGGGAGCTTGGCATTGGTTCATTGTTACTGGATGCATTGTCTGTCGAATTGAAATCCGCCGGCATAGCGACCATTCGCACAATGGTTCTCAGCACCGACAAAGTTAACCTGTCGTTTTTCCGCGGCGAAGGACTTTCTGCCGGACCCTACATTGAACTCGAAAAGCGTCTGGACTAATCCATGAAGCTGCAAAAGGCCAGTCGCTATGCACTCTATGCAGTATTACACCTGGCCTCTGCGCCGGACAGACAGCACTCGACTGCGGAGATCGCACAGGAATATGGAATCTCGATACATCATCTGGCCAAGGTAATGCGCACGTTGGTGCGCAGCGGACTGATCGAATCGGTGCGCGGCGTCGGCGGCGGTTATCGCTTTGCCGGGAAATGTACGCCGGACAACCTTGTGGGATGTCATACACGAGTTCGAGTCACTTGAGTCGGATATAGACTCGCCCGATGCTTTGGCGGGAACCGCGGAGATCGTAATCAGTGGTCTTGATAGCGTTAACAGTGAGATAGATGGTTTGATTCGGTCGACGCTGGATTCGATTACGCTAAAAACTTTGCTGCGGTATGGGGTCGAGAATCTTGAGAGAGGTTTGTAGGAAGGCAATCATTTCGCCCGCTGGGCGGGCTCCTACTAAGCTAATTAGAAATGTAGGAGCCCGCCGTACGATAGGAGCAATTTCTTAATCCTTATGATTATCGATCTATCGGCACGGGCGATCGAGCTTGCCTACGTACAATTGTTTATCGTCCAGTCGACGTCGATATTTTCTGACAATCAGCCGTTCAACATCTCGTATTTCTGCTGCAGCTCTTCCTCACTTTCTACGAAGTCCGGATTGGCAACAATACATTCTTCTTCAGGACACACTAGCTGACACTGGGGTTCGTCTTCGGCACCGACGCATTCGGTGCACTTGAACGCATCAATTATGTAGATCGGCTCGCCGACACTGATAGCTTCATTAGGACAGACGGGCTCACAAGCATCACAGGCGGTGCAGACACTATTGATCATTAATGCCATTGAGCTCCCCTTTTATTTTCCGGCGCGAGCAGCAGGCAACAGGCTTTCGGTTAACTCGTCCGTCCATGGTTGTCCCTCAGCCAATGCAAGTCGCAGACCGATGAAGTCGATCTCGCGATCGCGGCCAACCGGCTCGTTGAACGCACGAAATCCGGCGCGTGCCTCGGTCATCATGTTCAATGCAAGCCATGCTCTTGAACTTTCTTTATTTGCATTCCATGCATTGAGCTTCGGTTTTCTCAGCTCCTCCAGTGTCTTCGTCAGGCAATCCGGAAACATGTTGACGAACTTGGCGCATAGTTCTTCGACTGCTTCGTCGAGCAGAGTCAGGTCGACCGTACCAGCGGCCAACAACGCCTTACCTTCTTTTAGTGCCTCGCCAGTTTTGGATTCACCATGCGCTATCCGGCCATACTCATCCAGATATTTTTCTGTCTCTACCAAAGGATTCGATATGAATTTTCCGTCCACCTTCAGTGCCGGAACGAGATCTGAAATTATGCCGACACGATAGGCCTTGTGTGCCGACCACGGTTCGCAAAGTATGCCGGAGACCATCGCCTGTTCGCAGCCGATCATCAGTGGCAGAAAATCTGTGGCGCCACCAATCGGCGCCGAACCGTGTTTTGGACCGGCCTGACCGAAGCGCGCCAGGTCCTGAGCCACGGAAAAATCACAGGCCATGCCAATTTCCTGACCACCACCAACACGCAATCCGTTGACCCGGCAGATCACGGGTTTGTCGCAGGCCAGGATGGCGGAAACCATGTCGTTGAATAAGCGCATGTACTGACGGTATTCCTGCGGATTACCGGCGTAGTACTCCGCGTACTCTTTGGTATTGCCACCGGAGCAAAAAGCCTTGTCCCCGGTACCGGTGAAAACGACAGTAACAACATCGCGCATGGCGCTTGCCTGGCGAAACGCGAGGATCACCCCTTTCACCATTTCGGTCGTATAGGAGTTGTACTGCTTCGGGTTATCGAGCGTAATCCAGACGTTGTAGAGTCCATCCAGAGCATGGCCGCGAGGACAGCGCGCCGCGCGTTTTTCGAATGTCACTCCCTCGACAATGACCTCGGGGGCCAGATCATAATTGACCAGTTCCGTTGCGTTTGTGTCTGCTGCGGCTTGTGCGTTCATCTGTCCGATCCTCCTGAAACCCCCGCCCTGTAAACGTTACGTGTAACGCAGACCGGGTAGTGGTTGATATTTCAGAGTATAATAGTATTATAGTACCGTTTTACCGTTTTAGTCAATGATGGACCGGATTACGGGTTGGTAATGTCAGATCAGGCTATCAACAAGGACTCAATTTCCATCGCCCTGGTTGGCAAGGGCGGTGCTGGCGTGCTTACGGCTGGCGCGATATTACTGACGGCTGCCGCCAGGTGCGGGCGCTATGGCCTGTTGATTCCTGCGGTCGGACCACAAATACGCGGTGGTGAGTCTGCAGCATTGTTGCGACTCGGCAAGACGCCGATCAATTGTCTGGATGACCATTTTGATGTCTTGCTCGGTATCAACTGGCAACACGCAGAGCGTTTTCGTACTGACATACCACTCACTGCCGATAGTCTTGTCGTCACTGATCCATCCGCCGGCGATGTTCCTGAATTTATCACCGCAACCGGCGTCCGCATCCATGAACTGGAGATGCAGGCACTGTCCGCAACCGTCACAGGCGGCCGACCGAACATGGTTGCGCTCGGCTACGTAGCAAGACTTGCCGGTATTGCCGATTCGGCCCTGCTGCAAGCCCATCGAGAAAAAGCTCGCGGAAAAAGGCCCTGACTCAATTAAAGCGAGTATCGATTGCGTACGACTGGGATGGGACCAGGCCGCATCGGTTGCAGCAGTCGAAATCGAAGCGGTAAACGGCACCGCCGATGAGCGCTGGTTAATCAGCGGCAACCATGCTGCCGGACTCGGCGCGCTGCGCGGTGGTATCAGGTTTGCGGCCGCCTATCCGATTACACCCGCCACCGAAATCCTGGAGTGGCTGGCGCCAAGATTGCATGACGCCGGTGGCACGCTGGTGCAGGCCGAGGATGAACTTGCGTCGATCAATATGGCGATCGGTGCATCGTACGGCGGCATACCCTCCCTGACAGCTACCTCTGGTCCGGGTTTGTCTTTGATGATCGAAGGTCTCGGTCTTGCTGTCGGCGCCGAAATTCCGCTTGTCGTCATCAACGTCATGCGTGGTGGCCCATCAACCGGCATTCCGACCAAACCCGAACAATCAGATTTCAATGCCGCTGTTTATGGCTTGCACGGCGACGCGCCGCACATCGTTGTCGCGGCGAGTTCCGTTACCGATTGCGTCTACACAACACAATGGGCTGTGCACCTTGCAGAAGCAACGCAAGCTCCGGTGATCGTCTTGTCGGACCAGTTCATCGGGCAGGCAAACGCAGTGGTTGACCCGATAGCCAATATCAAATTCCTTACGCAGAGAAAACTTGCCACGGCCATCGATGAGAATTTCCAGCGTTATGCGTTAACGGCTGACGGCATATCTCCAATGCCGCTGCCGGGGATGCCGGGCGGGCAATACACGGCGGATGGCCTCGAGCACACGACCGGCGCAACACCGTCTGGCCTCGTCGATGATCACGTCGCACAACTCGACAAACGAGCCAGGAAGATCGAAGCGTTTGATTATGGCCAGCACTGGGCCGAAATCGAGGGCGATGGTGAACTGGCAGTCCTTACCTGGGGATCAACCACGAACACGGTAAGAGAGGCCATTGGCAGATTAGCGAACGACCTGACGGCAAAAATAAAGCTGATCAGCCTGCGACTCCTGCTGCCGGCGCAACCGGACAAAATGGCGGAGGCGCTCGAGGGCGTGCAGCGCCTCATCGTTATCGAGCAGAATCACAGCGGTCAGCTCTACCATTTCCTGCGCTCGTGGTATGACCTGCCTGGAGATGTTGCATCGATACACCGACCGGGCCCCTCCGTTTTTCGCCCTGGCGAAATCGCCGCAGAACTCCGGGACTGGAGTGATCAATGAGCACGCCAGCCCCCTGCAAACTGAAAGCGAGTGACTACAAGTCAAAAATCAAGCCGGTCTGGTGTCCCGGTTGTGGCGACTATCACGTACTGCTCAGCTTCGCGAAAGCGGCGGCCCAATTGCAGTTACGGCCACAAGAGCTTGCGGTAATTTCAGGCATCGGCTGTTCTTCGCGAATCCCGGCCTATCTGAACTGTTACGGCTTTCATGGCATACATGGCCGCGCGTTACCGTTGGCTACCGGCCTCAAAGTGGCGCGCCCGGATTTGACCGTTATCTGCGCCGGGGGTGATGGCGACGGTTTCTCGATAGGCGGCAATCATTTATTGCACGCCTGCAGACGCAACATAGATATCACTTATGTGGTGATGGATAACGAGGTTTACGGCATGACCAAGGGCCAGCCGTCGCCTACCACGGCTCCGGACTGGGATAGCAAGATCGCACCTGGCGGTACAGGCGTCTCACCATTCCATCCGTTGGTTATCGCACTCGCGTCCGGGGCAAATTTCGTCGCCCGTGCTTTTTCCGGTGATCCGAATGGCACGACAAAAATCCTCGTGGATGCAATTGAACATCCCGGCTTCTCATTCGTACAAATTTTAAGCCCTTGCGTCACCTTTCGACCAGATCAAAGGGAGTGGAAAAAACAGGTGCATCCCTCACCCGTGACGCCAACCACGGACGCCTCCCAGGCTGCAAGAAGAGTGATGACCGACGACGGCTTCAATATCGGTGTTTTGTACAAAGGCGATCGTGATCCTTATCGGCAAACCGTCGAGCGGAACAAAAGGATTGAACGCAATGTTGATGAGGAGTTTCAACTTTGAACGAGAATGCAGAAAACCTGGCGCAGTCCTTCTCCATGGCAGAACTCCTGGTACATGCACTGGTCATCGAAATGGAGGCGGTGCAAAGCTACAAGGAGCTTGCGGAGCAGATGCGGGACTGTGGCAACGAGGACGTCGCCGACTTATTTGAGAAAATGTCACAACTGGAAGCGAAGCATGTAGCGAAAGTAAAAGACAAAGCCGGCGACCTGGAACTCCCGGAACTTGCGCCTTGGGAGTATCGCTGGGCGGAGCTGGAGTCTCCGGAGTCCATCGATCTTGCCGGTATTCATTATCTTATGACACCGCATCAGGCGCTCAATCTTGCGCTGGAAAACGAATTAAGCGCGATGGTATTTTTTGAGGTCATTGCGAGTGGCCAGGTGGACGAGGAAGTACGTTCGCTAGCACAGGAATTCGCCGAAGATGAGCGCCAGCATGTCGCCTGGATGCACGACTGGCTAAGCAAATACCCTCCGCCGGAAGACGACTGGGACCACGATCCAGATCCGCCGGCGGCTATCGACTAAAGGAATATCCGATGACAGACAATCCATTGAAGGTCTGGCTCGACAGTGACGGCACGGTACTAAGACTGCGCCTCGCCAAACCGAAGGCCAATATTATCGATGCGGCGATGACCGCTGCATTGAGTAACGCACTTGAGGATCACGCTGCCAATTCGCGCCTGATGGCCGTGGTGCTTGACGCCGAGGGTCCGAACTTCAGTTTCGGCGCCAGCGTCGAGGAGCACCTGCCGGAGCAGTGTGCCGCAATGTTGAAAAAATTCCATGCGCTGGTCACACAAATGATCGAGTACCCGGTACCGATCATCGCCGCTGTGCAGGGCCAGTGTCTCGGCGGTGGGCTCGAGGTGGCGTGCGCAGCCAGCATGATAATAGCGGCACCCGATGCACAGCTCGGACAACCGGAGATTTCGCTTGGCGTATTCGCACCGGCGGCCTCTTGCCTGTTACCGGAACGCATTGGGCAGTCGCAGGCCGAAATACTTTTACTCTCTGGCCAGAGTGTCAGTGCGAAAAGAGCCAGGCAAATGCGACTGGTTGATAAGGTCAGCGATGAGCCCTCCGCAGCTGCTTTGGCGTGGATCGACAAAAACATCACAGGCAAGAGCGCCAGTTCCTTGCGTATCGCGGTTACCGCTGCGCGACACGATTACGCCGCCCGCATCAAGACCAGGCTGGCGACCGTTGAAGCGATGTATCTCGATGAACTTATGCAAACCAGCGATGCAATCGAGGGTCTCAATGCGTTTCTCGAAAAGCGCAAACCAGCCTGGGAAAACGCCAACACGGGAGCTGATCAATGAACGCATATCGCTGGGTGATGGAGGAGTCGGGCAAGCCATTGTCCAGAGTGGAGTTCGAACCGGACGAACCCGGCGCCAATGAGGTTGTGGTCGAAGTCGCCGGTTGCGGTGTGTGCCATACCGACCTCGGTTTCTATTACGACGGTGTCAGGACCAAGCACCCGTTACCGTTGACGCTGGGCCACGAAATCAGTGGTCGCGTCATCAGTGCCGGCAGCGATGCTGCAGACTGGCAGGACAAAACGGTCATTATCCCCGCTGTCATTCCTTGTGGTTCCTGCGACCTTTGTGATCGTGGGCACGGCACGATCTGCAGGCAGCAAAAATCGCCCGGCATTGATATGCACGGTGGGTTTGCGTCACATATTACGGTGCCATCGATCGGGCTTTGCGAAATTGACCTGACACGCCTGGCTGATATCGGAATGCAACTTGCAGACGCCAGCGTTGTGGCCGACGCGCTGACCACACCCTACCAGGCGGTTGTGCAGGCGGACGTTGAACCTGGTGATCTGGCTGTTGTTATCGGCGTCGGTGGTGTTGGTGGTTACGCCGTACAACTTGCACATGCAAAAGGGGCAACTGTTGTAGCAATCGACGTCGACCAAACGAAGCTTGATCAACTAGCAGATTATGGCGCGAGCCTGGCAATCAATGCAGGTGAGGTACAGGGACGAGCCGTGCGGGATGCGATACGTGAATTCGCGAAAGAGCAGAACCTGCGACAAACTGAGTGGAAAATTTTCGAATGTTCCGGCACCGCAGCCGGCCAGGCGAACGCATTCGGCCTGCTGACCTATGGCGCCTGTTTATCCGTCGTTGGCTTCACAATGGAGAAGCTTGAGCTACGCCTGTCCAACCTGATGGCGTTTCACGCCCGCGCACTGGGCAACTGGGGTTGCCTGCCGGAATATTATCCCGACGCGCTTGAACTGGTGCTGACCGGTCAAGTGTCCATGTTGCCGTTCATTGAGCGGCACCCGTTGTCGACGATCAATGAAATATTCGCCAGGGCGCATGACGGTAAGCTAAGTCGACGGGCGATCATGGTGCCCGATGAATAAGGGTGTGGAAAAATTCCTGACCCGCCCGCTGGTCGCGGATGATCTGCAACGCGTAATAGAAATCGACAGCAAATACTCAGGTCGCCGCCGGGACGGATTTTTTCGCAAGCGACTGGGTGCCGCGCAGGCAGAGCCACATAAATTCGTTTATCTCGGATGTGAAATCGACGCCGTGCTGCAAGGGTTTCTGTTAGCGCGCCTGCAAGAGGGCGAATACGGCAGCGAGGAACCTTCGGCATCATTCGATGCGATTGGCGTAGATCCGCGGCAGGTGACGAAAGGCATGGGCCGTGCGCTTCTGGATGCATTAGCCAGGATTTTGCAGCACAAAGGTATTGCAGCGATCCATACCCAGGCTGACTGGCACAACCTGCCTATGTTGCAGTTTTTCGCAGGCACCGGATTTTCACTGGCGCCCAGGCATATTCTCGAGCGGGCTGCCACGCCCCTGCAAGACGAGCAGTACGCCGATGACCTGGTCGAGGAGGCCGGCAGACTGGGTGATGCGAACGACTATAGTGATGTCACCAGCGATCAGCCTGGTGCAATGGCGCACGACCTCGTTGCCTGTCGTTCACTCCGTGAGAGCGATCTTCCGGCGTTGGTGAAAATCGATCGGAAAATTTCCGGCAGGAATCACGCGGAATACTACGCACAGAAACTGGCGGAAGCACTGGGGGAATCCGGCGTTCGTGTGTCGCTCGTTGCGGTGCAGGACGATCATGTCGTGGGTTTCGTTATGGCCCGGGTAGATTTCGGCGAGTTTGACCGCGTTGAGCCAGTTGCCGTACTGGACAGTCTCGCAGTAGATCCCGATTACGCGCACCACCTGGTTGGCACCGCATTATTGTCACAACTGCTGGTCAATCTTTCAGCACTGCAAATTGAAATTGTACGCTCGGAGACTGACGCAGAACATGCTGCTGTATTTGGATTCCTGAAACGCAACGGGTTTTATCGTTCTCAACGGCTGCCGTTTGTACGCCAAGCCTGACAATCGCCCGTGCCGATAGATCGCCCATCAAAGGGATTGAGCAAGCGCTCCTATCGTACGGCGGGCTCCTACAGATGCTATTAGAATTGTAGGAGCCCGCCCAGCGGGCGATTATCTCAAGCTACTACCTGCATCCGATCAGCACACCAATACTTCTTTTCTGCACCGTTAACCGAGACCCATCTTCGATATCCCGCCATAGGTAATTGCGCCACGCTCTGCCGGAATTGTCGCACCGTTGATCCACTCGTAAGCAGGGTCCAGTAACAAAGCAGCAATCTTCGCTATATCCAAAGCGCTGGACGCACCTATCGCCCGCATCCGGTTGGCGGACTCCTCGCCGAAAGCGGTGAGGAAATCATCCAGTATCGGCGTGGCGACGGCGCCAGGCGCGACCGCGTTCATGCGCACACCAGTCTCTTTCCAGATCGGGTAAGCGCCGCCAGTCCAGACGATCAGCAGTTGCTTACTAAGCGGGTAAGCCGCGTGATTTTCAATACCGCTATTGTGAATTTCGTGGCGCGCAACGAAGTCGTCGACGTCACTTAGCTCTTTTATCGCGAGTGCCTCTTGCAGCAGAGGAATGTTCTGCGCCCAACCCATACCCGCGCCTGAAGTAAGGTTAACGATGGCACTGCCATTTGACATTTTTGCGAGTACCTTCTGCGTAAATTCTCGCAAACCATAGAAGTTTGTCTTCAATACCATTGCCGGTGAATGTTTTGGGCCCGGTGGGACGCCGGCGCTGTTGATCAAGCCATCAATTGTTTCAGGTATTTCAGAGGCGGCTGCGTCAATTGCAGCCGAGTTGCTCTGGTCCATGGCCACGAACTGATTAACGTCATCGGCAGCAGGCTCTTTGATGTCAACACCAATAACGGTGTCACCCGACTCCCGTAGCAGTTGGGCGACTGCTGCGCCGATACCGGATGCTGCGCCGGTTACTACAATCACTCTCTTTTTGGCCATTGTATTTACCTATTGCGTAGCGAACGCGCGTCGATAATAGTCAAAGAAGTTACCGTCCCAGTTTTTCATCACTGTTTCGAGATCATGCGGACTATCCGGGACAACGCCCCATTCGTGTTCAATGCCGTGCTTCTCGAGTGCGTCATGATAATTTCTGTTCCAGTCCAAAAGCCCGTCGTCAGCGCCCACAAAAACTCTTATGCTGAGCTGTTGCGGAAGATTTTCCGCGTTGCTATCCAGTATTTGCCAGGGCGAGTGTTCGCGAGCGTAGTCAATGTCACCGGAAAATACGTTGTCGAAGATTGCACGGCGACGTTCGCGAAACGTCTCGGGTGTGTGCAGCGCACCGGCAAGAATGGATACCGACGAGAAAAGCTGGTTGTACTTTATCCCGAGGTAGGCCGCGCCATAACCACCCATAGAAAAGCCTTCGATACCACGTCCTGCTCGATCAGCTATCGTTCGATAGTTCTTGTCAATGTGCGGTATCAGCTCCTCAACGAAAATGGTCTCCATCGGCATACGGCCGTCTTTTGAATTGGTCCACATGCTTAATCCAGTTGGGTCGATGCTGCTAACGACAATCATCTCCGGCGCATTACCTGCGCGAATTGCATCATCAAGACGGCGAACGACGGGCGTGGCGCTGTAAGGTCGACCGTATGCGCCATGGAACCAGTAGACGACGGGATAGCGCTTCGAACTTGATTCGTACCCCGGTGGTAAGTAGATGTAGTAGCTGATGTCGCTGTCGACGGCTGTACTTGGGAATTTCTCTATGTGCCAGATGTCGGTCCATGAGCCGATTTCCCATTTGAGGTCCATGGCGATGTCCGGGTTATTGACTGTTTCTTGCGCGGGTGCTGGCGATGTCATACCGAGTACCAGGCAGCCGAAGACTGTGACTATTGTAGGAAACTTTGCCATCTTCACCCCTATTCGCGGCCCAATTTGCCCGCTTTTTTAAGGTGAGCGAACTTGGTTGGTGCAAATTGATCTTTAGCGCAATAAATGTCAGTTCGCAATTGCCCTCTCCTCGTTACTCAATTGGTCAGGCGAACTGGGCCGCGAATTCCAAATCTAAAATAGCCATCCTTTCGGCCCGGAGATACTGTGATACTCCTGAAACTCGAGAACTCCTTCATAGCCCAGGTTTCTGCCGATGCCACTCTCCTTAAACCCGCCAAACGGACCGCGATTGTCCTGCGCCAGTGGCCCGTGACCATTCAGGTAGGTATAACCAGCCTCGAGCTGTCGTGCAACCTGCATTGCTCTTTGTTTGTCTTCACTCCAAACCGATGAACACAGGCCAAATTTCGACTCGTTCGCCAGTCGAATCGCCTCATCATCGGTATCAAACTGGATGATCGGCAACGCAGGTCCAAACTGCTCTTCCTTAACGATGTCGAGATCCGGGTCCGGATTGAAAACCAGTACCGGTTTCTGGAAATATCCAGCGTTGTAAATATCCTGGTCAGGTACATTGCCAAACTCCTGCACATCAGCCCCTTGTGCACGTGCCTGGTCGAGCATGCCGGTCACCACTTCATACTGACTCTTGTTGTTCAACGGCCCCATATTGGTATCTGGCAGCAATGGGTCGCCGACCACCATGCGCGACGCCACTGCAGCGAGGCCCGAGCATAATTCCTCGTAACGAGACCGATGTACGTACAGTCGTTTCAGCGACATGCAAATCTGCCCTGACGTCATAAACACTGCCAGGTAGATGCGCATAAAAGCCCCCGCATCAAGTACCGCATCCTCAAGAAATAGTCCGGCGTCGTTACCACCGAGCTCCAGAGTCACCGGTGTGAGGTTGTCCGCCGCAACTCGCATGACATGTTTGCCAATCGGAATACTGCCCGTGAAATTGATCTTTCTTACGAGTGGATGTGATAACAACGGATCACCAATTACTGATGCGGGTCCCGTTACAACATTCAGGACGCCTGCTGGCAGCATTTCGGCAATCTTTTTGATCGTCAGTGTTGGCGCCATTGCCGAGTTCTGTGATGGCTTAACAACGCAGGTGTTTCCCGCTATAAGGGCCTGGGGTAACTTCGCACCGAGGATAGAGAGCGGCCAGTTCCACGGGACGATTAGCGCAGCGACACCGCGTGGCTGGCGCGTAATAATGGTATCGAACGGCGGACCTTGCAGCTCATCATCGGCGGCCAGCCGCTTCGCCAATGAAGCACAATACGTAAAGCGATCGCCGAGGCGCGTCATCTCGATCGTAGATTCCCTTAGCACCTTACCGTGTTCACGCGTAAACAGATTGATGCGAAAATTCAGATCCGCTTCGTCTGCAGTAAGGTGCGCCGCAATTTTTATCAGGTAGTCAGCACGCTCGGCATAAGTGAGCGCTGCCCATGCCGGGAAAGCAGCGTGCGCCGCCTTGCAAGCCGCATCAACATCATCGACCGAGGCGCTCGCAGCTTCTCCAACTAACTCCTCCGGGCGTGCAGGATTGTGTAGTTGATAGTATTTATCACCAGCCGGTTCCCGATCCTCTCCATCAATATAGAGCTCAGTCCGCACCGCAGAGTCTTTACCCGCCATCTCGATACTCCAACCGTTGTTGTCTTGCTACGGTACAGCAAGAGATCAGGATTTTCATGCGCGGCTTTTCGATGTGCTGTAAAAACGAAACAACATGCATTTTAATTCCGCTTAAGCGCAATCGAACTGACGCACGCGTGTGTTTCACACCCCGGGCAAAGGTGTAGCACAGCGAGCAAAGTGATCTCTTAATTGACACGCGCGCCAAACTGTACGCATATAGCGTTTCCAGCATGTGGAGTAAACGTTATGTCTGATCCTGCGGCCCCGGCACTAAGTGGTGATGTCGTTGCCGAAGTTATTGATAACGGTCAGGTCAGTGGACAGCAATTACTCGTTGTCGGACTCTGCATGTTCTTCAATATGCTCGATGGCTTCGATATTACGGCGATGGCAATTGTCGCCAGCAGTGTCTCTCAGGAGCTGCAGTTAACAGCGGACAGACTGGGCCTGATTTTTAGTTTCGCGCTGGCCGGCATGATGGTGGGCGCCATGGTCCTCGCACCGGTGTCCGACATCATCGGGCGCCGCAAACTTATTATCCTGAGCGTGACCCTGGTTGGCGTATCAATACTCTTTACTGCAAACGCCAGCACCCTGACAGAATTCATGATCCTGCGTTTTATAAGCGGCCTGGGAGCAGGCGCAATGCTCGCGTGCCAGGCAGCGCTGGCGGCAGAATACAGCCCTGAAAAGTATCGATCACTGTCCGTTGCATTGACAACTGCCGGTTATCCGCTTGGCGCAACGCTGACCGCAGTCGTTGCGGGGTTCATCATGCCGGAATACGGCTGGCGTGGCATGTTCTGGCTCGGTGGCAGCGTCACGCTCGCCATGGGATTTATCGCATGGATCTATATTCCGGAATCACTGAAATATTTGTTTGAGCGGCGACCAGAGAACGCTCTTGAACGCGTCAACCATATTCTCAGCAAGCTGGGAAAAGATACGCTTGACGCGTTGCCCGTTGTTGCGCAGCGATTAGCGCGGCAGTCAAAGGGCCTTCTCGGAAATATGGCAGCGCTCCTGGCGAAGGAACACCGGACTACGACCTTGCTGCTGTGGACTACTTTTTTCATGTGTTTCGCCACCTTGTATTTCCTCATGAGCTGGATTCCCAAACTGATGGAACAGACAGGTTATTCAGCTGAGACCGGGCACCTGGCTTTCTTTTTGTTCAATCTGGGCGGGGTTACGGGAATCATTGCGCTGGGCACGCTTTCCACTCGCTGGAGACTGACCAACCTGGTTTTTGTTTTTCTGTCGTTGTCAGCCGTCTGCATGGTGATTTTCGCTGCGGCACCAAACCGGCTTAATTTCCTGCTGATAATTATTTTCTTTACCGGCATTCTCCAGCAAGGAGGGTTCACCGGTTTGTACGCAATCGCGGCAAAAGTGTATCCCACAGAAATTCGCAGCACCGGCATTGGCTGGGCGATCGGCCTGGGCAGATCTGGCGCGGTCATCGGTCCGGCTGCAGCGGGATATCTGATCGCAGCGGGTTTCAGTATGTCCGCCAACTTCTACATCTTCGCCGTGCCGATGGCACTCGGCGGACTGATTTCCTATTGGTTAAAAGTGAAATAGTCGAATGAGCGTGAAACTGAAGAGCTTTGTCAGCGGTAAATGGCAGGAAGGGAGTGGCAAGCCGGTTACCTTGTTAAACCCTGCAACGGAGGAGCCGCTTGCCGAGGCCTCAACCGGCGGTATCGATTTTTCTGCGGCGCTCGAGTTTGCACGAACTGTTGGGGGGCCCAGCATTACGATCGCTCACTTTTGCAGAGCGGGCAGAGAAACTGCAGGGCGCTTTACGACGCCCTTTTCGCTCATCGGGAAGAATTCATTGAGCTGTCGATCGCCAATGGCGGCAATACGCGAAACGATGCGAAGTTCGATATCGACGGTGCAACGGCGACATTGCTGGCCTATGTCGATGTCGGTAAAGAACTCGGCGACCGGCACATCATCAACGACGGCGATTCAACACAGATTGGCCGGACACCGCGATACGCCGGGCGGCATATTTATTCCACGATGCAGGGTGTTGCCGTGCATGTAAACGCTTTTCAATTTTCCTGCATGGGGATTGATCGAGAAAGCGGCAGTTGCGTTGCTTGCGGGAATGCCAGTCGTCAGTAAACCGGCAACCAGCACAGCATTGCTCGCCGGTCGCATGACCGAGATCATGATCGAGTCTGGCGCATTGCCGGAAGGAGCATTTTCTTTTATCGCGGGTTCTGTCGGCGATATGTTGGATCATCTGCAGCCACAGGATGTGCTCGCTTTTACCGGGTCCGGAAATACCGCGGCGTTGCTGCGCAGCCTGGACGCGCATACGCAGCAATCCGTGCGTATCAATGTCGAGGCCGACAGTCTGAATGCTGCAGTGATGGGACCCGACGTCGAATCAGGCAGCGAGACCTGGCAAATGATGCTGAATGAGGTGTCGACTGACGTGCGGCAGAAAGCCGGGCAGAAGTGCACGGCGATTCGCCGCGTATTTGTGCCGCCGGCAAAACTGGAATCTTTCTGCGACGCGCTGAAGGAGCGACTGGAAGATGTCGTTGTTGGCAATCCGTCCGAATCCGCTGTCCGCATGGGGCCACTCGTTAGTGCGAATCAGCTCAACGATGTCACGGCAGGACTCGAAGCGCTGCAAGCACAGGCAACCCGTATAACGGGAAACCTGGAACCGGAGAAGTTGGTCGGTGTTAAAAAGGGCAAGGGATACTTTCTGACGCCACACCTGTTTCGCGTGGATGATGTCGCAGCGGCTACTATCGTGCATGAACGGGAAATCTTCGGTCCCATTGTTTCTGTTTTGCCCTACGACGATGTCGCAGGACTTATTGGCATGGTCGCCGCCGGCGGTGGCTCACTCGTGTCATCCGTGTACTCCGACGACCGCAACTTCTCCCGTGAGATGCTGATCGGACTTGCGCCATTCAACGGCAGGCTGACGCACGGCAGCAGCAAAGTCGCCGCAATCTCACCGGGCCCCGGCACGGTAATGCCGATGCTGGTGCACGGCGGGCCGGGCCGCGCCGGCGGCGGCGAAGAACTGGGCGGTGCCAGAGGCCTGGCCTTTTACATGCAACGCACAGCAGTACAGGGATATAGCCCGCTACTGGACAAGTTCTTTTCCTGAATTTCATAAACCGGGGGTCGAACCCATTGCTGTCCCATAAAGACGAGCTTCCTGACAATGGGCTGAAGCGTTGGCGTAATGATCCGGTATTTTCGCGGATTTGGGACATCGCCCGCTGGGCGTAGTAATTTCGCCCGCTGGGCGGGCTCCTACATTTCCTATTAGCACCTGTAGGAGCGCCCGCCCAGCGGGCGAAATTACTACGCCCAGCGGGCGATTGGTGGGCTGCAGTTTGCGCTATCCGCAACGCCGGCCCTCTCTCATTGCGGATAGTGTTAGAATAGAAGTGTACTGGTAATTACACATTTTCATGATATTTTTTCCCAAGAAAACAAGACCTTACCACCTCGGCTCATATCCAATGGAGCGACTCGCCCGGGATCCGGGTATCCTCGAGCGGGAAATCGCAATGCCGAAGAGTCCCCGACCGACTGTCGGGACAAAACGTGCGGCGGGCTTCGCTAAATCCATTGAAAATTATCACCAGATATTTCACAACCTGCGAGACGATGAGCGTGTTTCTGCAAAAGCGCCGGTTCCTGATGATATTGAAAGACGCATGGTCGACATCAAGGGGTCAGCGTATTTTCTTAACGCCAGCCAGGTTGGAATTTGCGCACTGAGCGAGTCGTGCTGGCTGGACGGCGCGACGCCGCTCGAACACGGTCACGCGATTGTCGCACTCGTGAAATACCCACGCGTGCCCGAGAACGGATCGCTTGCTTGCTCGTGGGTCGAAGACACCGTTGCTGAGGCCGCTGAATTTCGTGCTTATGAAATCGCGATCAGCGTTGCAAATCATATTCAGCTGATGGGTTACTCAGCGGTTGCCCACGACACATTACACGGCGATGTTGATCTGGAACGTCTTACGATTATGGCGGGCCTTGGAATTCGCGATAGTGAGAAAACTCTGAATCCATATGTTGATGACCAATTCGCGATCAGTGTGGTAACAACCGATTACGAATTGGCAATTGATCTGCCGCTTGCACCCCGTGCCGCGGCCAGAGCGAAAGGTGTTGCTTACTGGCTCGGCGTTGGTGGCGCAACCTCTGGCCTCGAACGCTGGCGCAGGAACAGCCGGCCGACCCACCTCAGTAAGTACGCGATGGAAACGATAGACCGTGTCGACAGACCCACGACGCTGATCCTCGATGATGAAGTCCCGCGTGTGCCGAAACGCGCTTCATTTTTCGACCGTGCCATTCATGGCGACCTCGGCAAAAAAACGCAGCATGAACGCACTCGCTTCGCGTTCAAGCACCCACTTGCGACCGCAATGCTGAAACAAATCGGCGCCATGGTGCCGCACCAGGACGGCCCGGTCGCAGCAGATGTCGCGACATCCTGTGGCGATGCCGCGGAAAACACCAGGGCATTAAAGTCGTTGTCCTATTTTATGGGTGCGGAGCTTACCGGGGTTTGTGAAGTGCCACGCTATGCCTGGTATTCACATGTAGACGGCGGTAAAGAAGTTGAACGTCACCATAAGTACGCCGTGGTCATGTTGATCGATCAGGAATACGACACGATGGAGGGCGCGTCCGGTGATGATTTTATCTCCGGTGCACAGTCTATGCGCGCGTATATGCGTGGCGCGGTTGTTGCGGGAGTCATGGCTGAGCATTTGCGCGCGCTGGGGTTTTCCGCACGAGCTCAGACCAACGCGGATTCCGAAGTATTGCAATTACCTTTGACGCTACTGGCGGGGCTCGGCGAGCTCAGTCGTATTGGTGAACTCGTGTTAAATCCTTTCGTCGGTCCGCGATTCAAATCTGTTGTTATGACCACCGATATGCCGCTGGTCCCGGACAAGCCGATCGATTTCGGCCTGCAGGAATTTTGTTCGGGTTGTTACAAGTGTGCGCGTGAGTGCCCGTGCGATGCGATCTCGTGGGGCGACAAGGTCATGTTCAATGGCTACGAGATGTGGAAACTCGATGCCGAACGCTGTGCGCGATACAGATTGACGAATCAGCGTGGCCTGGCCTGCGGCCGCTGCATGAAAACCTGTCCGTTGAACAAGGTGGTCGACTGGGACGGGCCGATCGCCACGCAGGTCGCGAGCTGGCTTGGCATTCACGCTCGTTGGCTGAAGCCGTTGCTGGTGCCGATTGCCACTCGGCTCGACGACTGGCTGGGACATGGCATTCGCAATCCTGCCAAAAGATGGTGGCTCGATCTTGAAATTGTAGACGGTATTTGCGTCTTACCCCGCAAGGGCGTGAACGAGCGGGATCTGGATCTGAAAAGACACATCGATGCAGACAAGCAGAAGATTGCTTATTACAACGCCAATGTCATGCCGCCGCCGAATAGCGATGGCATAGCATACTTGCCGAATCGTAAAGCAGCGCTTGCGGCGGCAGCGTTACTGGAAACGCCTGACGAAGCGCGCGCCAGGGTCAAGGCCGGGGGTGCGAAGCCGTTGCATTACGTACCGACACCGCCTATTCCGGAGAGCGAGTTGTCGGCGACTGATAATACGGCGTTTAATCCGTATAAGAAGTAAGTAGCCCAACGACGTGGCATCGCCCGTGCCCATAGATCGACGATCATCAGGATTGAGAACCTGCCACTATCGTACGGCGGGCTCCTACAAAGCTACTGTAGGAGCCCGCCCAGCGGGCGAGTGCGACTATCCCGGGATTTCCTGCCAAACTAACCCACCCCGATATTGTTTTCTCCGCCATTTCCAGTTCTCATAGACCCATGTCCACAAACAACGTCGATTCCATACTGGCACTGCCCTCAGCAACCATCGTTCTCGTCCGCGAAGGCCAATCCGACCCCGAAATCCTGATGGTCCGACGCAGGGCCGGCGACGCATTCGGCGACAGCTATGCGTTTCCAGGCGGCGTTGTCGACGCTGACGAGTCTGACGCCCACGCTTATTGTCAGGGGCTGACAGCAGAGCGAGCCGACCAGGAACTCAGCGTGCTGAGCGGCGGTTTGGATTACTACAGTGCGGCCGTCCGGGAATTGTTTGAAGAGACCGGTATTTTGCTGGCACGTGATCCACGCGGGAACTGGGCATTTTCCAATGAATCGGAGTCCGAATCATTGCTGCGCAAACTTCGCGGACAACTCGACAGTGGCTCCTTGCCATGGGCTGAGTTATTGCGCAGCAATGATCTGTGCATCGCCTGCGACGCCCTGCGTTACTTCAGTTTCTGGGAGACCCCGGTACGGCTTCCAAAACGCTGGGCAGCGCGCTTCTTTCTCGCCCAGGTACCGCCGGGTCAGGATGCCGAACACGATGGCAATGAATTGATAGACAGCTGCTGGATGACCGCTATGGAAGTTTTGTCCAGTGGTGAAAAGGGCGGTATGAAATTACCGTTTCCAACGATCGTGAATTTGCGCAACATTGCCGAGCACAGAACGGTTGATGCGTTGTTAGGGTGGGCGGGTGCACAAGCAACTGCAGGTGTGGCAAAAATTCGCCCGGTTATTCTTAATGACAAGGAACAGGTTCGATTCGTTATTCCGGGTGATGATGACTACCCGGAGGGCGGCGATGAGTGACGCTCGACTCGCAAAATACATCACCGGAAAAAATCAGCATGAAAAGCAAACTTATCGTAAGTGTGGAGTTCGGCGATACGGATCCCGCGGCCATCGTTTTCTACCCAAATTTTTTTCGCTGGTTTGATGCGAGTGCGTGGCGTTTGTTTGCCAAAGCTGGTTTGACGTTCGATGTTTTTCAGCAGGAGTTTGGGCTAATTGGCGCCCCGATCGTTGACGTGCAATCGACGTTCATCAAGCCTTTGCGTTTTGAGGACACGATTGAAATAACGAGTTATGTCAGTTCCTGGAAACGAAAGACTTTTGAGCTGGTGCATGAAGTGCGCAGGGATGGTGAGTTGTGTGCAAAGGGTGTGGAAGTTCGGGTGTGTGCACAGCGGCTGGAAGATGGATCCGGAGGGATTCGGGCGATTGCTATTCCTGAGGAGATCAGGAAACGGTTGTCTGCAACAGGCCGATGAATTCGCGGCCCAGTTCGCCTGACCCATTTGAGAGCTACGAAGGGGCCGTCGCGAACTGACATTTATTGCACTAAAGATCAATTTGCACCGACCCAGCTCACTCGTTTCTGAAGTGCAGGCAAATTGGGCCGCGAATGCCAATCAAACCACCTTTAGTATATGCCGCGGCCGCATTCTTAACTGCGGCAAACCAGCAACTTCCCGCAAAACCGCAGTCGCATACTGCTCGGTCATCTTCCCACGCCACGACGCCGCATAATCTGTGTTATCCATCGGACGTGCGATCTTGTGCGCCGCATGAGCAATTTCTGCAATTGCGTTTTCGCTAATCTTATTACCGACAAGGACGGTCGAGACGTCCTCAACCTTCATCGGCGCCGCGCCAACTGCACCCAGATACATCGCAGCACGAGTTACTACATCGTTGTCATCAGTCCATACCGCTGCCGCAACTGAGAGGGTGGAAAAGTCAATCGAACCACGCCTTCTTAACTTCCAGAACGCGGACTTGCAATGCTCACTGTCGCTGCTACCAGGAACGATGACTTCAGTAAGAATCTCTCCGGGCTGCTTGGCGAGATAGTCGATGCCATCATCGATATACATATCGGCGAGCGACAGCTCCCGCTCTCCCGACGCGGATACCAGATTTACTTTAGCGTCCAGCGCACAAAGTATGGGCGCTGCGTCACTGGCAGTATGCGCCCAGCAGCGCGGTGACTTGGTCGCGACCCAGCAAATGGTGCCTTCTTCCTTGAGGCAATAATCTATTGAGCGACGCCATTCTTCTGTCTGGTTGTAGTAAGTGCAGCGGGTGTCAATGCAAAGGTTGCCGCCAATAGTGCCCATATTGCGTATTGGTGGAGAAGATATTGATGCAACTGCGGTGGCGAACGCCGGAAAGCGCTGCCGGATTTTGTCATCGCGGATGACGTTGGATAGTGTGGCGGTAGCACCGAGTCGGATATCCGTAGCAGTGGAATCGATGGCATCAAGATCGGCAATCGACATCAGGCTCACAACGGTTTCGGCCTTTTGATGACGCCGTTTCATATTGGGCCAAAGATCTGTCCCGCCAGCCACCAAACGAGCGTTGTTATCTCCGACAGCCTTCGCCGCGTCCTGCACGGTCGCGGGGGAAAGTAGATTAATCGGTGGTAAGCGTAGCACTGCTGTGCTCCTGCAAGGCTTCACCACGATCCTTCATCGTTCCTGAAGCAGAACGCAATCCTTTCTTCTTCGCCTTCGGATCATCTGCGGCGCGACCATCACCGCCTTCCGCCGGCGTGTGCACAATCAGTGGTTCGCCATAGTCGATATCCGGAAACTTCGTCGGTCCTACACGCGAGTCGCGTCCTTTTTTCTTCGCCTGCAAACCTTTCAGCACATGATCGGGATGAATGGGTATCTGGTCCACGCGCACGCCAACCGCATCGAATATCGCATTTGCAAGTGCCGGCATGATCGGCAATAAGGGCCCCTGTCCTGCTTCCTTGGCACCAAACGGCCCGCGTTCATCATTCGTTTCGATCATGTAACAGGTCATTTCCGGCATGTCGTGAAAGCCGGGATTCTTGTATTCGAGCATCGAGGGCATCTTGTGCACCAGTGCTGGAGAAAGCCGTTTCGGTAACCGGCGAAACGCCTGCTCTTCCATGATGGCCTCGCCCAGGCCCATATAGATGCTGCCTTCGATTTGACCCAACGCGAGCACAGGATTTATTGCGCGACCGATATCGTGCGCCATCCATACTTTGATGACCTCGTACAGCCCGGTCTCCGTATCAACTTCGACTTCCAGCACACTGGCAGAATAGGAGTAGGTGGGTGACGGTCCAACACCAGCACCGCGGAAGCGACCGGGTGCACGTGGCGGAATATATGATCCGGTTGTGCCAAGCGTGCCGAACTGCGATTCCGCAATGATCACTGCTTCGTTAAAGCCGATCGCTCTATCCGGGTCGTCTGCCGGAAAAACCTGCCGGTCCGCGAAAACCAGTGAATCCTGCGCCACCTCCATGTGCTCTGCGACGGCTTCGGCAATTTTGTCGCGCGCTTTTTCCGCGGCTTCTTTTGCTGCATGCCCGACCATCAATGTCACGCGCGATGAATAACTGCCAAGGTCGACCGGTGTCAGGTCAGTGTCACCGACACACAGGCGAATATCCTTGAGATCTATACCCAGAACCTCGGCGACCACCGCCGCCAGCACACTGTCGGAACCCTGCCCGATTTCCGTCTCGCCACAAAAGACAGCAACGTTGCCGCTGCGGTCCAGTTTTAGCTGCACACCGGATTGCGGCATGTGATTCCAGTAGATCGGCAATCCCGCACCGGTCATATAGGCGCTGCAGGCAAGCCCGAGTCCGCGGCCTTCCGGCAGTTTTCCATAGCGCTCCTTCCAGCCGCTACCTGCAACAACAGCATCAATGCACTCTTTCAAGCCGATGCTGCCAATGCGTAACCAGTTCTCGGTAATGGTGTCCGGGTCCACCAGGTTTCTCAGGCGTAGCTCCGCCGGGTCAATCCCCAGCGCGTGGGCCGCTTTATCGAGCTGAACTTCGTAACCGAATCGCGGTTGCGGTGTGCCATGGCCTCGCTTCGGACCGCACGGTGGCTTGTTGGTAAATGCACGCGCACCTTCGAACCAGTAATTGGGCAATTTGTAGGTGGTCGTCTGCAATGCACCGGTATAGAAAGTGCTGGCAACGCCATAGCTGCCAAATGCGCCACCATCGAGTGTTGTACGCAAATGCTGTGCAGTCATCGTGCCGTCTTTCCTGAACCCGGTTTTGAGATGCATTTGCACCGGATGGCGGCCACGATGACAGTAGAAGACTTCCTCTCGGGTCAACGTGATCTTGGCGGGACGGCCCATTTTGAGCGCCAGTTTGGCAACGACGATTTCATGATTGAACGGGTCGCTCTTGCCGCCAAAGCCACCGCCGTTCGAGCAGGCAATCACCCTGATCCGTGAGGTCGGTATATCGAGCGTCTTCGTTAGCGCCCGATGTACGTAATGCGGACACTGCGTCGATGAATACAGCGTTACGCGATCGTCATCTTCTGTGAAAGCGATCGAGGAGTGCTGCTCCAGCGCCAGGTGATTGTTGCCTTCATAAAAGAAGTTATCTTCGAGGATCAGGTCAGCTTCCTGCATGCCGCCCTCGAGGTCACCGAATTTCAGTGACACCTTCTTATGCATGTTGCCATCGTCGGCATAAGTATGGATCTGCGGTTCCGGCGTGGCGAGCGCTTCCTCGACACTGGATATGGTTGGCAGTAGTTCATACTCAACCTTGACCGCTAACGCTGCAGCATGCGCTATGTCCTCAGACACCGCCGCAATCGCAGCCAGCGGATCGCCAACAAAACGAACTGTGTCAATTGCCAGTGCATGCTCATCTTCGGAAACCGGCATGATGCCGAACGTGTTCGGCAGCTCGCTACCGACGAGTGTTTCCAGAACACCTTCCATCGCCAGCGCCGCAGATAAATCGATGTTCTTAATCTTTGCGTGCGGCACAGTGCTGCGAACTAACTTGACGTACGCCGTACGCGGCAGCTGAACGTCATCCGCAAATCTCGTCTGCCCGGTTACTTTTGCCCGACCGTCTACACGTCGAAACGGCGTGCCGATAATCTTCAGCTCACTTTCCCTGGCTTCGCTGGATTCACCCGCCGGCATTGAGATTGCTTTAACCATGCGGCGGTTGCCCCGGTATTGCGGAACCGCTGAAATATTCTTCAGCTGGCCGCCAGTCATCGCCTCTCTGCTTCGCCGCAGCCCACTTGACCGCTTCGATGATGCGGTTGTAGCCAGTACAGCGACAGATGTTTCCGGACAGGGCCTCGGCGATCTGTTCGTCATCGGGCTCCGGATCCCTGGCAAGCAGCGCTTCCGCAACCATCAGTATGCCCGGCGTGCAATATCCGCACTGCGCTGCACCAAGATCGGCAAAAGTCTCCTGCAAAGGATGCAAAGTATTACCGTTTTGCAACCCCTCCACCGTTTCAATCGACTTGCCGATTGCGTCGGCGGTTATCTGCAGGCAGGACAAGACCGGCTCGCCGTCAACCAGCACAGCGCAAGCGCCGCACTCGCCAAGTTCACAACCGTGTTTCGTGCCGGTTAACTGGCACTCCTCACGCAGGACCTCGAGCAATGTGTGATGTGTTGGGAATACGACCGGGTAATCATCACCATTAACCTTGAGCACGGCCGCGGTCATTCCTTGCGGAATATCGTTGCCCTTGCCGTTATTGCCCGCGGCCATCTCAGATCACCGTCCAGGTATTGGTGCTGCGCAGCGCATCAGACACGCTGCCGGTGCGTTTCAGGCCGTTCTTGTGCGCGCGATACCACGACTTTTCAAAACTGTCCGCAGGGTCTTTGTAAATAACCCCGAGCGCAACCGGTGCGGTGAGATCTACCAGCAGCTGCGCGACTACCTTGTTCTTCACGTCGTGGCGCAACACCTTGTCCGGATTGGCCGCGGCGTCGATGACTTCCAGGGAGAAGGTATCCGCATTGAAATGAATACCTTTTTCATTATCGGCACCAAACAACATGGGCTCACCATGCTGCAAGCGCAACTGAGTATCTGCTGCAGTCTTGCGATCAGTGAAATTCGCGAATACGTCTTCGTTGTATACGATGCAATTCTGGAAAATCTCCGTGAAGGATGCGCCGTCAAACGCATGCGCCTCTTTCAGCACTTCGCTAAGACCTGCTTTGTCGGTATCGATCGCCCTGGCGAAGAATTTCCCACCGGAGCCAAACGCGAACTGACCGGGGGACAGTGGCGCGTCGATTGATCCGGATGGACTCGAGGGTGAACGCGTACCGAATCTTGACGTGGGGGAGTACTGGCCTTTCGTCAGTCCATAGATTTCATTATTGAAAAGCAAAATTTTGAGACCAACATTACGGCGCAATGCGTGCAGCAAATGATTGCCGCCAATCGACAGTCCATCTCCGTCTCCGGTGACTACCCAGATATCCAGCTCCGGGTTGACGAGCTTCAACCCCGTCGCGATCGCGGGTGCGCGGCCGTGAATAGTGTGAAAGCCATAGGTTTCAACGTAATAAGGGAAGCGTGCCGCGCAACCGATTCCGGAAACGAACACTGTCTTTTCCGGCTTTGCGCCAACCTCGGCAAGCGTCTTGGTGACCACCTTGAGAATCGCATAATCGCCACAGCCTGGACACCAGCGCACTTCCTGCGAGGTTGTGAAGTCTTTGCCGGTGAGCACGGCACTCACTGGCCGTCTCCTGCAGCGTCCGGTGCAATAGCGAGGGGCGGTAGCATTGATTGTATTTTTTCAAGCAGCTCGGCAATTTGAAACGGCTGTCCCGTAACCTTGCATAGCGGTACTGGATCAACGCCGAGCTGGTCGCGCAATACTGTCGACAGCTGCCCCATATTCATTTCCGGCACCAGCAGCTGATTGAAATTGCCGATGAGCTCACCCAGGTTCTCTGGCAGAGGGTGCAGATAGCGCAAGTGCGCAAAACTGACTTTCGTATTGGTTTGTCGGGCTTGCTGCACTGCCTGAAAAATCGGCCCATAGGTTGAGCCCCAGCCGATCACCAGCAGCTCGCCTTCGTCATCACCAAGCTCCGTCGTCTGCGGCGGTATGTATTTGGCAACGGACTCTACCTTCGCCGCACGCATGTCAGTCATGCGTTGATGATTGTCAGCGTCGTAAGAGATATTTCCGCTAACAAAATCCTTTTCCAGCCCGCCCAGCCGGTGCATGAGATGCGGCATTCCGGGTGTTATCCACGGACGGCCCTGTGTATCAGGGTTGCGCTCGAATGGCATGGCCTGTGGGTCCCGGGCAGCGTCCGGCTGCGGCGCTGCATTGGTTTCTATCGGCTCGATGTCATGCATATCGGGAATACGCCATGGCTCGGCCGCGTTGGATATATAGCCATCGCTTAACAGCATGACCGGCGTCATATGCCGCAACGCGATGCGGGTAGCCTCAATCGCGGCGAAAAAACAGTCGCCCGGGGAACGTGCTGCGATGACGGGGATCGGTGTATCACCGTTTCGGCCATAGACAGCCTGGTAGAGGTCCGACTGCTCCGTCTTGGTCGGTAAGCCGGTTGATGGCCCGCCACGCTGAGAATTAACAATGACCAGTGGTAGCTCGGCGTTAACAGCAAGCCCGATTGCCTCGGTTTTAAGTGCAATACCCGGGCCCGAACTCGAGGTCACGCCTATCGCGCCACCATACGACGCACCGATTGCTGCACAAATTGCGGCAATCTCATCCTCCGCCTGAAACGTGCCAACGCCAAGTTCAGTGAATCGCGAAAGACGATGTAACAGTGGTGATGCAGGTGTAATCGGATAAGAACAAAAGAGTACCGGCCGGTCCGATACCTCGCCCGCTGCGGCCAGGCCCAGCGACAGCGCCTCAGCGCCGGTAATGCCGCGATATTCGCCAGCGGGCAGATCGGCTGTGGCAATATCGAAGCGGGGAATGGCTTCCGACAGCTCCGCGGTCTCACCGTATGCGTGGCCGGCGTGCAATGCTGCAAGGTTCGCGTCGCGCACAACGTCCTTATTGGCAAACTTCTTTGCAATCCAGTCTTCAATCGGACTAAGGTCGCGGTCGAACATCCACAGCAGCATGCCGAGCGCCCAGAAATTCTTGCAGCGCCCACCGTCACTCTTCGAAAGCCCAAATGGCTTGACTGCTTCGAGATTGAGGCGGCCGATGTCAACGGAGATGACCTGATAGGTATCGAGCTCACCGGTTCCCCGGGGATCCTCGGTATAACCTGCCTTGGTCAGATTGCGCGCCGTGAAGCTATCGTTATTCACTATCAGCAGCGCGCCACTCTTTAACAGCGGCAGGCTCACTTTCAGTGCGGCCGGGTTAAATGCAGCGAGGATGTCGGGTGTATCGCCGGCCGTCGTAATCGGGTTCACACCGATATTCATCTGGTACGCGGACACACCGAACGTCGTGCCCACCGGCGCACGAATCTCGGCAGGAAAATCAGGAAATGTCGAGAAGTCATCGCCGCTTAGCGCGGTGGACGCAATGAATTGTGAACCCATGAGTTGCACACCGTCGCCGGAGTCACCGGCAAGGCGTACAACGATTGAGTCTTTTGCTATCTGCTCAGGCATGAGAACAGCCGGATCAGGGCGCACTGCGGGTGAAGTCGATCTCACCCTCGGGAAGAAGATAGAGAATAATGGCCTTGCCATCGGTCACGGTCGGATAGTGTTCGGAGCCGGCTGCATAAACCATCCAGCCCTGCCCTTTGCCGTCGAACTTTCGCATCGCTGGATTCGGGAATAATCATATCGATTTCACCATTAGGGTGGCCGTGATACGGTCCGGCGAGATCCTCCATCTGTACGACATCGACAGAAAAGCCATTGGTTTCCGCGCCTGGCTTTATGATTCTGCCAAAGCGGACACCGCCATGCTCACGATCACAGAGCCAGCCTTCGTCAATTCCTTGCCGGCATAATGTGGCCAGATCATCGAACGCCTCGCCACCTGGTGGAAAGTTTTCATCCAAAAAGGACTGCAAATTACTGTCCAGCGCCCGCCCGTCGATGCGCGCGGTGATCATCGCTACTGCTTCGGTGAAAGACTGCTGACCATTCATAGCCATACCTCATGCAACCAGTTTGACGTACTCGAAATCGCCGGACTGTCCGTTGATGCCGGCGCGTGGCGCAGAGAGCCAGCTCGCATACTTGCCCGGCTCCGTTACCGGTTGCATTAGCGAGAGGATGTATGCGAGGTCAGCATCGGACGGCAGCCACTCATTTTCCCGATCGTTCCATTCTGTCTCGGAGACGATTTCTCCGGCTGCGGTAACGCTGACATCCGAAAACTCACCAACCGCCCGATGGAACGCACGATTTGGCAATGACATTTCGTAGTCGATTTCGTGGGTTTGCAACACGCGATTCCAGCGTTTCATCACTTTCTCGCAATCGTCTATGTAGTCGTCGCAGAGCCGCGCATTGATGGCGCTTAGCGCTGGCGTATCAACCATTGTTATCTTGCCGTCAACTACGCGGGCAACCGGGTAGGTGTCATTTTCAAGCTGGTGATCATCATCGATGTTCACCTCGCGGAACCTGCCCTTTAATCCCGCATTGAATGAGTTCGCTGCGTTGGTCGAAATTTCCGCACCGAAAAGATCGAGCGTGACCGAGTAATGAAAATTGATTTTCTTTTGTATGGTCGCCAGATCGATAACGCCATACTTGCGCACCGCATGTTTATCAGCAGGATCAGTAACGCCGTGCTCTTTCATGATTTCACAAGTGCGTTGTATGACGCGCTCGACGCCGGTCCGACCCACGAACATGTGATGACCTTCCTCGGTCAGCATGAATCGGGTCGTTCTCGCGAGCGGGTCGAAGCCGGAGCCTGCCAAAGACTCCAACTGCATTTTGCCGTCACGGTCGGTAAAGGTAGTGAACATGAAGAATGACAACCAATCAGGTGTTGCTTCATTGAACGCACCCAGAATTCTTGGCTTGTCGGCGTCACCGGAGGTTCGCTTGAGCAGGTCTTCCGCCTCTTCCCTGCCGTCACGGCCGAAATACTTTTGCAGGAGGTAGACCATCGCCCACAGGTGGCGTCCCTCTTCGACATTGACCTGGAATAGATTACGCATGTCATAAAGTGAGGGCGCAGTTTGGCCGAGATAGCGTTGCTGCTCAACAGAGGCCGGCTCTGTGTCGCCCTGAATTACAATGAGGCGACGGAGCATAGAGCGGTATTCACCCGGTACTTCCTGCCACACCGGCTCGCCTTTGTGCTGACCGAAAGCAATGGTTCTGCCTTCCTCTTTTGGCGCCAGTAAAATTCCCCAGCGATATTCCGGCATTTTCACGTAACCGAATTTGGCCCAGCCTTCCGAGTCAACGCCAACCGCGGTGCGCAGATATACCTCGCGATCCTGGAAGCCAACGGGTCCCCATGTTTTTCCACCAGTCGATGTACTTCGGATACCAGGCCTCCAGCGCACGCTGCAGGCGTTTATCCGATTTCAGGTCCACGTTGTTTGGTATCAGTGATGCATAGTCAACGTCTGTCATGACTAAACTCTCCCGCGGTCATATTTGGCACGCTTGCCCGTGCCGTAGAGTTTTAATGCGCCCGCTTCGCCGGCGGCGTTCGGGCGTTGAAATATCCAGTTCTGCCATGCACTCAGGCGGCCAAATATTTTGGTCTCCATGGTTTCCGGACCGGCGAAACGAAGGTTGGCTTCCATGCCAGTCAGTGCATCGGGTGAGAAACTTGCACGCTCTTCCAGGAGCAGTCGAATTTCATCCTCCCAATCGATATCGTCCGGGGCATAAGTAATCAGGCCCGCTTCCAGCGCCGCTTCTGCGTCAAGATCTTTACCGATCAGTTGCCGGGCATTGTCGATGCTTTCGCTTTCACCCAGAAATCGTGTTTCAAGCCGCGTGAGCCCGTTCGGCATTAACAGCGCACCGAAACTCAGTTCACTCAACTGAATGGTTGGCGCCGGTCGGTCATCGATTTGCCCTTCCAGCATGTAACTGCGATCGACGGCGAATAAGAGGTCGGCGAGCAGGCCGACGAAACAACTGCCGGGCTCCACGAATGCGAAGGTGGTTCTCGAGGTCACGTCCAGGCGTTTATAGGTTCTTTGCAGATACAGCACAATTTCCCGGACAAGCCAGTTGTCCTGGTTATCGCTGAGCAGTGCATCGTATGCGGCTACCCGGGCCCCATCGCCGGTTGTTTTGATGATTAACGTGCCCAGGGTCGGCTCGTTAAAACGCAAATGCAACAGTGCATCATCGAGCGCCCTGGCAACTGCCAGTGGCCAGAACTTCACGCCCTGATTTTTTATCGCTTCGACATCATCCGGTGCATCACTGTCCGGCCCCTGGATTTCCAGGGTTGCTGTCCGTGCGTCGCGATTGAGTGTAACGGTGACGAACGGATAACGGATTTCGTTATCCTCTTCGCTTCGTTCGAGGCGATCAAGTTGAATACCGCTCTCACCTTCCGGTCGATCGGACTTGGCCGCCAACTCAAGCGATTTTTCCCTGACCCGCTCATCGAATTTGGAACGCGGCACCATCTCATCAATGAGACGCCAGTCGACGGCGCGCTGCCCTTTCATGCCTTCTTCGACAGTACAGAAAACATCGGCAAGATCCCGCCGCACTTTGCGTTTATCTACAATACGGGTGAGTCCACCGGTGCCGGGTAATACCGCCAGTAACGGCACTTCCGGCAGGGAGACAGCAGCGTTGCCATCATCGATTAACATCAGGTATTCGGTTGCGAGCGCCAATTCGTAACCGCCACCTGCTGCAGTTCCGTTCAGCGCTGCCATATACGTTTGTCCGGAATGGTGACTCGCATCTTCAATCGCATTACGGGTTTCGTTAGTGAATTTGCAGAAGTTAACTTTGTGCGGGTGGCTTGATGTGCCCAGCATGCGGATATTCGCACCAGCGCAGAACATCGTGTCGAGCCCGGAGGTCATGACCACGGTCCTGACTTCCGGGTGCTCAAAGCGCAGCCGTTGCACCGCGTCGTACAGTTCTACGTCAACACCAATGTCGTATGAATTCAGCTTCAGCTCGTAGCCTGCCGCGAACGGGCTGTCCTCATCAACCGCCATGATGAGCCTGGCTACCGGCCCGTCAATTGAGATCGACCAGTGTCGGTATTGATCCGGCGCTGTGCGGAAATCGATTCGTTGCGGTTCTTTGTCAGATATCTCAGTCATTTTATGCAATATAATGCTGGTTAGTGCTACAATTTTCTGCGAACATGCATGATAGTATCCCTGCCTGTCGCGTGGAGCAAGACTCCAGCCCGCAATATCATCATTGAGAACCGAAATGCCTCCTGATACCGGCCTTTATGAAATCGAGTCTGAACGTCTGCTGGGTGTTCTGGGTGATCGCGTGCGTACATTAAGGGCGCATCGGCGCATGACGCGGAAGGTGCTGGCCCGGGATTCGGGTGTTTCGGAGCGCTACCTGGCGCAGCTGGAACATGGGCAAGGCAATATTTCTGTGGTCCTGCTGGCCCGCGTCGCCGCGGCACTGCGCACTGAGCCGAGTGACCTGTTGCAGACTCGCGAACGACAAACAGCAGAGGAGGTCCTGATCGCGGACCTGTTACGTGAGTTGAGCCCGGATACACATAAAGCCTTCCTGCAAATACTGTCAGAGAATTTTTCTGTTCCCGTAGAGTCGCGGCGGCGGATCGCTTTGATCGGACTGCGTGGTGCCGGCAAAACCAGCCAGGGAAAACTCCTCGCCGGTCATCTCGATATTCCGTTTGTACATCTTGGCAGCGAAATTGAAAAACTTGCGGGCATGAGCGCATCGGAAATTTTTTCGTTGTCTGGTCAGACCGGTTACCGACGACTCGAAGAGAAGGCACTAATGCAAACGCTGAAACGATACGATCGCTGTGTCGTCGAAACGGGCGGCAGTATTGTTACGGATCCGAAATTACTAAATACGTTATTGACCACGTGTTTTGTCGTCTGGTTGTATGCGCGGCCGGAAGAGTATATGCGACGCCTTACCGCAGAAGGTGACGTCAGGCCGATGGAAAACCTGAGTGATGCCATGTCGGATCTGCGCCGCATACTGTCCGAACGCGATGAGCTGTACTCCAAAGCACATGCGTCAATAGACACCAGCGATAAGAACATCGAAGAATGCGTGGCCGAACTAATTCAACTGACGCCGAAGGGAATCAATAACAACATGACTGAATTGGCATAAGCCTGACCCATGGCGAAAATTACCTATATAGAGTTCGACGGAACCTCTCACGTCGCAGACGTGGAGTCGGGCCTGAGCGTCATGGAAGGTGCTATCAGTAACAACATTCCCGGCATAGAAGCGGAATGCGGTGGTGCCTGTAGTTGTGCCACGTGTCACGTCTATGTTGATCCTGCCTGGATCGAAGCCACCGGTTCAGCAGAGCACCTTGAGGAAGACATGCTGGAGTCCGCAATGGATTTGCAGGACAACAGTAGTTTGAGTTGCCAGATTGAAGTTAGTGATGAACTTGATGGGTTGGTCGTGCGAATGCCGGAATTGCAAATCTGAAGCTTTGGTGGCATCGCCCGTGCCGAAAGACAGAAAATCCCGAGCGTCAACCAATCGTATCTATCGTACGGCGGGCTCCTACAGTGCTAATTAGAATTGTAGGAGCCCGCCGCGCGGGCGATACCACAATCTATACATTCAGATTTTCTTCTCATGCCCAACCCAATACGGCTCTCGCAATTCATTCTTATGAATTTTCCCAACCGGCGTTTTTGGTAACTCACCCACAAACTTCACAACCCGTGGTCGCTTGAACCGCGCGATTTTCGTCGCACAAAATTCGATCAACTCTTCCTCGGACACGGCAACATCTGACGCCAGCACCACATGTGCAGCCGGCACTTCTCCCCACCGTTCGTCAGGAATTCCAAAAACAGCGCACTCGACAACCGCCGCATGCTGGTACAGCGCATTCTCAATTTCAGCCGGATAAACATTCTCACCGCCGGAAACCAGCATGTCTTTCGATCGATCCACCAACGTCAGGAAACCGTCAGCATCGAGAAACCCCACATCCCCGGTCAGCAACCATCCATCCGCCAGGCGAAACGCATCACTTGTTTCCTGCGGGTCATTGAAATATTCGTCGAAGATCTGGTCACCACGCGTCACGATGTCGCCAATCTCTCCCGGGGCCAACATATGGCCCTCATCATCCACGATACCAACCTCCGCATTACAGGCAGCGCGACCGACGGTCTCGCGCTTCTCAGAGCCGTGTTTTTCACAACGAATGGTTATCGGACACGCTTCTGATTGCCCATAATTTTCTGTAAACGCGACGTCAGGAAGTGCTGCCCGAATGCGATCAGCCAATGCGCGACCCATAGGCGCGCCTGCATAGCCGATATTGCGGAGAGTTTTCAGAGGCTCAATTGAGAAGTCGGGGTGTGTAATTAGATCATTCAACTGACTCGGCACCAGGAACGCGGCAGTTATTTTTTCCCGCTCCACAAGTTGGCTGAACTCAATTGGGTGCCAGGACTCAGGCAGAACTATCGACGCACCCTGCATCACAGCGGTACCGAACCATACGAAAAGTCCCGCCGTGTGAAAGAGAGGCGTGGAGGCCGCAACGATGTCCGATTCGTCCAGTCCGAATTCACCAGCCGCAGCAACAGCTGACGCACATCTTGCCTTGTGACTGACAAGCACGCCTTTCGGCATCCCTGTCGTCCCACCAGTCAGCGTGATTGCGAGCGGATCACTTTCTTCCTGCGCGATGGACGGCGCAACCGCTGACTTGCCAGTCACGAACTGCTCAATTGGTACAGCGTCCGTGACTTTGCTTTCCGTATCATCTGACTGATCGATCACAATGAGCCTGACCGATCTTTCCAGTTTGGGCAGAACATCGTCCAATACCGCAGAGAAACAGGATTCAAAAAAGACAACCTCAGCTTCCATTTTGTTCAGTACATAGGCGAGTTCGTCGGCGCTGCTACGCGTTGAACAATGTGCCGATACGTAGGTTGTTCTGGCGATAGCAAAATAGGCGATCGCGTATTGCGGACAGTTGCGGGACAGAATTGCCACCTTCGCGCCTTTGTTTAGCCCAAGTTCCAGCAAGGCGTTAGCGAGGCAGTTTGCTGCAGCATCAAACTGAGCGTAGGTAAGGCGCTGGCCGCGCCCGATCAACGCCACAGCATCCGGCGCGTGTATTGCTGAGTCGCGAAGAAGGTCACCGACAAGCATCTGGAAGCACGAATCCTCTCTATACAATCAGTGAGCAGGCTGGGGACCATAACCGCAGTAAATTTGCAGGTCAAAAAATGAATTATCCTGCAGCATGATTATTAGGTCAGACTTGATTAGCGTCGGCACTTAGAATAGTTTGCGTGCACACCGATTTATGAGGACCTGAAGCATGACCTTTATCGTTACCGAGAGCTGCATCAAGTGCAAACTGACCGACTGTGTCGAGGTTTGCCCGGTCGACTGCTTTCATGAAGGTCCGAATATGCTGGTTATCGACCCGGACGAGTGTATTGACTGCACGCTCTGCGAGCCGGAATGCCCGGTGGAAGCCATCTATTCCGAAGATGAAATTCCGGCCGGACAGGAACAGTACCTGCAGCTGAACGAAGAGTTATCCCGGGAATGGCCGGTCATCACGGAAATGAAGGACCCCCCGGAAGATGAGGCTGAGTGGCGCGAGGTCAAGGACAAGCTCCAGTACCTGGAACGATAAAGTCGATCAGCCACCAGGAGTTGATTGTGTCACACCGTAATTAGATCCAGCCCCCTTTCTAAAAATAGCTATTCCAGTCCACTTCCCGTGTTGAATCAGTTCCGGGCACATGCTGTCATGTGTATGATCTTGTATATCTATACACATGGTGAACAGCATGCGTACCAATATCGTCATCGATGACGAACTCATGAGCCAGGTAATGAAACTTACGGGTCTGCGGACGAAACGTGAGGCGGTGGAGCTAGGACTCAAAGCTCTGCTTAAACTGAAAAAACAGGAAAGCATCAGAAATTACCGCGGCAAACTTGACTGGCAAGGCGATCTTGATGACATGCGAACTGACAAATGATCATGGTCGATTCGAGCGTATGGATCGACTACTTCTCAGGCAAAGACACATCGGGCGCTGAAAAACTTGATTCCCTGCTTGGCGATGAACTCATTGCCATCGGCGACCTGATTCTTGTCGAAGTGTTGCAAGGCTTTAGAACAGATAAGGATTTTCGACAGGCAAAGCAGCTGCTGTTGTCTCTCACCGTCGTTAACATACTTGATACTACTATTGCTCTAAAAAGCGCCGCAAACTTCCGCACGCTCAGGAAAAAAGGAATCATCGTACGCAAGACAATAGACACGATCATCGCAACCTATTGCATTGAGAATAATCTTCCCCTGCTGCATTCCGACAAAGACTTTCAGCCTTTTCATCAGCACTTGAAACTGAAGAATGCTCTCGCAAGCACATAGCTGAAATTGAAAACGGGTGTCCAGGCGATTTTCAGCGATTAATTGAATATACCGTAATTGGATCCGACCCCCTTTCCTCAACTATTGAACAAATCTCCCTAACACGGCTTCGCGCAGCAAGTCGGGCGGCAATAATCCCTGTTCAAGAATATAGTCATGGAATTCGCGTTGATCGAAATCATTACCCAGCACTACTTCGACCTCGGTGCGTAATCTCATCAGGTTCATATAGCCGAAGTAATAGGAAGTCGCCTGACCCGGCATCAGAAACGAATATCGATCAGCTTCAGAAGTCGCCATAGGCAATGACAATGCGGTCTGCTCAACCATAAAATCTACTGCCTGCTCGGGCGTTAGCTGTCCGGTATTGATCATTGGGTCCATGAACATACGTGCTGCACGCATTAGGCGAGTAAACAGATTGAACAACTGCGCTTCCTGCGGCAGGTATTCATGCATGATGGTCTCTGCATACAGGCCCCAACCCTCTGCGTTTGCACTGTTAAAGGCAAACAAGGCTCTGGCCAGGGAGGTGCCGTTTTCAACCAGGCTGGCGAACTGCAACTCATGACCCGGCCGTGCCTCATGCACAGTCAGTGCCCAGGTAATCGCATCGTGACTCCAGTCGTCCATGATGGCATCCCCTTCCAGGGAAGGATTAGTCTGCACCAGGACAAACTCACCGTACTGGCCCGTGTTGTTAATCAGCTGTGGCGGACTCATGAAAGGTGCTGGTACAGCGGCAGATTCTGCTTCAGTTGCCAAACGAATAGACGCATCACGCTCGGGCAAAGTAATAATATTTTCGCGACGAATGATGTCTTCTATTTGCGCCAGGCGCTCTTTGTAAACATCAAGAATTTCATCCTGCGGAATTTGTTCTGCCTTGAGCTTACGCATAACCGGAACAAGACGCTTGTCTTCCCAGCCACGGTCTTCTGCGATACGAAAGGCCAGTGCTTTCATTTCACTGCGGATAAACTGGTAGCCATACTGTGCTTCAGCGATCAGTTCTTCGGGGGTTGCTCGCACGCCAAAGTTCTTTAGATTATTGGCGTATACCTCAGCCGGCAATTGATTGTTCGGCCGCGCTCTCGGGAGCATCTCCTCAGTCACCCACTCGGAGTACTCGGTGAGCTGGTCTTCAAGCCTGGTAAACTCGTCTTGCCAGCCGGCCAGATCGACACGCTCAAACATTGCCTTTACACCGGCAATGTAACGCGGTGCGTCCGAAAGATCCTTCTCCAACTCACCCTTATAGGGGCCCACCAGCCCAGCCACATCGAAGCGCTCGCGGGAACGCGCTTTGGCTAACTCGGTGACAGACGTAAACCCATCCTCTGAACCATTGTATTTGCGAAGTCTTTCCAGCGCTTTGGCGTAGCGCTCCCTGTCGTTGCGCGGATCCAGCAAGGCGTTGAAGCTACCAAACATGGCCCGATGTACATTGAAGTAGGGCAACATGTATTTGCTGTCAATTCGGCGGGTTTCGATTTCGTCATTTAATGCGCGAATCAATATCTCCAAATCCTGCCTGACCTTGGGATGCTTCTCTGCGGCGAGCCTTTTTTTCATTTCGACCAAAAGCTCGCGATCGTTGGCGTCCTGCCGCTCGGTGTAATTCACATCGAGATCGAACACATCCCCGTCGAACTCACTCAGGCCGGCTCTGGCAATGGACTCTGGCTGAAAGGCAGCCTGGCTTCGCAACACCACCATCGCATTCTTATTACTGTCCTCTATCCAGTCAGCGAATGCCGAACCTGCGATAAGCAGGCTAGTGATTAACGCCAGTGAACGACTCATTCTGTCCATGGGGGTTCCTTATGAAAAATATGCAATGAAGCGTAGCAGCGCAGTCGCAATTGGTCACGCACTCTCCCGGCGGTGAGTTTGGCAATCGCGGCAAGATACCGCTCCTACGAGTAATGTAGAAGCGGCATCTTGCCGCGATTGCCAAACTCCCTGCGATGAAATCACTCCAGGTTTTTTTCGGTTAGCGGTTTCCGGCACAGCAATGGATACGCCTCCATTTCCAGAGTAAAGTGAGTCAAAAAAGGGGGAGTAAAAATGAACGAAGGATTTGATCCAGACGTAGTCACGGCATACGAGCGTGATACGTGGAACCGATGTGCAGATGACTATATAGACACATTCGGCGGAATCACGGGAGAAACAGTTCCCTTGCTTATTGAGTCTGCGGGGATTCGTTCCGGAAGTCAGGTTCTCGAAATCGGTTCGGGGCCTGGGCATGTTGCTGACATGCTGATGCAGGCCGGCGCGATCGTTACCGGCGTGGATTTTTCATCAAATATGGTGGACGTCGCTCAAAGCAGCTTTCCCGGAATAACTTTCCAGCAAGCGGACGCTGAGGAGCTTCCTTTCGAGGCAGAATCGTTTGATGCTGTCGTCGCCAACTTTGTCGTGCACCACCTCGCCCGACCTGAGACAGTCTTTCGCGAAATTAACAGAGTTCTCAAACCGGGTGGTCGGTTTGTGTTTGCAGTGTGGGGTGCGCCGGAGGAACAAAGCAGCATTGGTGCGTTCTTCGGTGCCGTTATGGCTCATCATGACATGGATGAACTTCCGCACGGGCCGTTGTTCGGCGTGACGGAGCGGAGCGTCTACGAGCCGTTACTCACACAAGCCGATCTGCAGGATTGCCAGCTTTCTATTCACGAGATGATCTGGAAAACCGATTCGCTTGAACCGGTACTGAAGGGCTTTTGGGACTGGGGCGACATGGCTGAATTGCCAGCGGAGACGCAGGCGAACATAAAAGAGACAACGCGGGAAAATTCCAGGCCGTACGAACAGGATGGGCGGTATGCCTTTCCCCATGCGATACTGTTTGGCAGGGCATCGAAAGCATAGTTCTAAGGTGATGTATGGATTCCCGATCTGTTTGAGTTCGGCATGACAGATAATATCAAGAAAAAAGAGCTTCACCCCAGGAAGCAAGCCCTCTACAAGTTTGTTCTGCTGTGCATATTGCTGGTTAGTTACCTTGCCTATCTGAGTTTCAGATACGGCGTAGCAACAGGTGGAATTGCATCTGCGCTAACCTGGTCATTTTTCGTTCTGTGTACACCGATTGCTGACGCCGGATTCCTGTTGGATTTTCCGCTCAGGCTTATTTTTGGAATCCGAATGCTGTTTTCGGAAATTGCCGTCTGGACACTGGCAATCACCGTAAATGTTGTGGCGTTGCTTTTCTTCGCTGAATATTACGCAACGACGAAGCTTACGCAGCTCTTGCAGGCAATTCTTACGACACCTTATCCGTATTGGGCAATTATCTTGCTATCCGGGACCGGAACTTTTCTTTCGATTCGCTTTGCCGATGAACTCATGGATGTTGTTCATCACAGGGACAGAAACTTTTTTCACCGGCATGCGTTCAAGCATGAGATTCTTATTATTGTGTTCTTCGTAGTTGTGATAATTGGGTACTACGAACTCATTGTATCGCTTGGTATCGAAAACGATTTCTGAGTAATGGGTGATATGCCAGCCGACCGGCAGTCGATCAGTCCCAGCGATAGCTCCAGGCTACCGTAAAAGTATCCGAATCATTGCTGACACGACCGATGACACCGGTGTGGGCGAGAAATTTCAACAGATGCTGTGAGTTCAGGCCGACTGTCCAGGTCAGCCCAAGTCTTGAATTATTTTGCCGCGTCGAGGATGGCACGTCATCCTGAAACGTGTCCCCACCAAAAAAGTAGTTGGCGTCCAGGGAGACCCACTGACGTGGTGTCAGGTCATAGATAATGTGGGTTTGAATATTATAAAGCGGATCCTGAGCCAGGTTTACGTCACCCAAAAAGTCGCTGTTGTCGGTGAAAATACGAACGCCCGCAGCGAATTCAAAACTCCACTTGTTCAAGGGAATTGATACACCGATCTCCGGTTTTATGTACCATCGATTTGCACCAATATTCAGCAGTTTGTCAGCATCATATTGCCCGGTTGGCATGCCGATTTGTACGCTGGCGCCAACCACGGTCGTTCTTTTCCGTCGCGCAAACTCTCGTAATTCGGTAGCTGGGGCACCAATGAAATTGTAGCTCACTCGCAACGACGTATCCGCGAGACCACAGACCTCTCTACTCGCCCGCTCACCGTTAAGCAAAGCACTGCCCGCGACGCAAGCATAGGGCAGCAGGAAATCAACGGAGGCTGATTTGCCAGCTATGGAAAATGTGCGCAAGTAAGCCAGTGCGGGGCCGTCGACGCGTATCTTCGCGTCTGTTAGGGGTACCGAGGAAGAAAAGTTTACGTCGCCCTCCGAATACACGAAGGCAAGGGCGAGGAAGTTTTGGCCGACAGGAATATTTGTATAGCGTCGTGGATCCAGGTCCTGTGCGTTTACGTTGCTGAACAAGAGCATCGCGATGATCACGAGAATTAATTTATTGCGATAGAATTGTATTCCACTCATGAAACGACGAAGACCGTCAGACCCTTACCAATTGGCGCTCACGTAAACGAACAGTCCTTTGTAACTGGTACGCAGGCTGCCGTTCCAATCTGATTTGTTGATACCGACATCAAGCTCAAAATCATTGTAATTCATGCCGATGCCGAAGTTTTCAAACATTTGGTAATTGAGACCAATCGATGCATTGGTCATGGTGCCATCGTATTCGCCAACACTGGCGCTGAACCAGTCATAGCGAAACCGCATAGCCCATTTCGGGCTCCACGAGTATCTGTACCAGGCGCCGATATTAGGCAACGGCGCTGCGACACGCACCGACTCTCTTGTGGAAGATGTTCCTCCCCCGGTGATGATGGCGGTGCCTTCGATGAATGCGCCGACTTCAAGCCAGTGAAATCCGAGTCCGACACCAACGTCGTGCCGCTCGCTGGTAGCAAAATCGCGACCAAAGAAAACACGAATTAACGAGAAATCCTGACCAGCAGTCACGTTGCTTCCTTGCTCGAAGATAACGTCTCCCCATTCGACGTCCTCCTCCAATACCACACCTGTCGCGCCACTCGATTCAAAATACTGTGTTAACAACGACCATTTCTTACCAAAACGCCAACCGAACTCGATATCAAAAGTCTCGTCAGACTTTTTGAGTTTGAGTTCATCTTCGAAGTCGATGTCTTGCGGGGCCCCGACGACCCTGCCGTTAACTCTTACCCGAAGTTCTCTATCTGGAAAGAAAACACCCAGATCCAGAAAAAACTTCTCGGTCATGTAAGGATGCACATCGCTGGTCTCCTGCGCATACAGGAGGCTCGTATCAGCTACGAGCAAAATGCTGGCAAGGATCAAACCCTTTACATAATTCATCATCGAGGGGCCCGCATCTTATCGTTACTCTCTGGATCACCAGCGTAGCCGCTACGCTGGCATCAGCCGCCTATTCTACAGTAACTGACTTCGCCAGGTTTCTCGGTTGATCGACATCCGTGCCCTTGAGTACTGCCACATGGTATGCGAGTAACTGCAGCGGAATTGTGTATAAGATCGGCGCCTGAAAGTCCTCTATGGGTGCCGGCATACGCATGTCATGCAGGCCGATGCGATCACCAAATTGCACGCGTGGATCAGCGAAAACGTAAAGCTGGCCACCGCGGGCGTCGACTTCATGCAAGTTACTTTTAAGTTTTTCCAGCAGGTCATCGTCAGGAGCAACCGCTACCACCGGCATGTCTTCGTCTATCAGTGCCAGCGGTCCGTGTTTCAGCTCGCCTGCAGCATAGGCTTCCGCGTGGATGTAAGAAATCTCTTTAAGTTTGAGAGCACCCTCCATGGCGATTGGATTCTGCACACCACGACCAAGGAACAGTGCATTGTTCTTATCTACAAAATGCTCAGCGAGTGACTCGATCGCCGAATCCAGTGTCAGAACCTGTGTGATCAAGCCTGGCAGGTCCGCGAGTTGTTCAACCAGCACTCTTTCCTTATCTGCGTCCAGACCATTTCTGCGCGCCAGCGAAATAGTCAGCAATGCAAGTGCCGCCAGTTGGGTCGTGAATGCCTTGGTTGACGCAACACCAATTTCCGGACCGGCGTTCGTCATCATCACCAGTTCCGATTCACGAACCAATGAGCTTTCTGGCACATTGCATATGGCCAGAGTAGAGACATAGCCCGCCTCTTTTGCGGCTCTCAAGGCGGCAAGTGTGTCGGCCGTTTCGCCGGACTGGCTGATCGTAATGAACAGCGTGTTGTCGGGCACAACCGGAGACCGATAGCGGTATTCGCTCGCAATCTCGACTGAGCAGGGCAGTTTGCATAAATCCTCGATCCAGTAGCGCGCAACCAAACCCGCGTGGTAGCTGGTGCCACAAGCGACAATATGCACGCCCCTGGTTTGGTCCAGTACCTTTATCGCTGCTGGTCCGAACGCGGCATCGAGAACCCTGCCGTTCGCAATTCGGTCTTCCAGGGTGCGCGCAACTGCGTCCGCCTGCTCGTGAATTTCCTTTTGCATGTAGTGACGAAAATCACCACGTTCGGCCGCGTCGGCGGTGAGCTCACTTTCTTTTATCGGTCTTTCAACCAAGTTGCCATCAGCATCGTAAATCGTGACCGATGTTCTCTGCACAACCGCAATATCACCTTCTTCGAGAAACATGAAATTGCGCGTAACCGGCAGCAGCGCTGCCACGTCGCTCGCCACATAATTTGCACCTTCGCCCAGACCGACTACGACAGGTCCTCCGGCTCGTGCGAGTATTAATTTATCGGGATCGCTTGCGCTCATTACAGCTAAGGCATATGTACCTTCGAGTTCGCCGATAGTTTTTTTGACAGCGGCAAGCAATTCACCGGTTTCCTTCAGGTGGTGCTTGATCAGATGGGCGATAACTTCGGTATCTGTTTCAGATTCAAATTCGTAACCCTGCTTCAGAAGATCATCGCGCAACAATTCGAAATTTTCGATAATCCCGTTATGGACGACAGCGATATCGCCCTGCGACATGTGCGGGTGCGCGTTGTTTTCGTTCGGCGCGCCGTGAGTCGCCCAGCGTGTGTGTGATATGCCGATAACGCCTTTTAACGGTTCGCTATCGAGCGCGTTTTGCAGTTCCTGAACCTTGCCAACCCTGCGCAAACGATTGATGACGTCACCATTACCAATCGCAATGCCGGCAGAATCGTAGCCTCGATACTCAAGCCGGCGCAGGCCTTCCATGAGTATTGGCACAACATCTTTTTCGGCAACAGCGCCGACGATTCCACACATTGAGAGCTCTCCCGGGGTTTGTCTCAGCTATCGCGGTGGGCCAGATTGCATGAGTTGGGATCAATGAGCAAGGGACTGCCTGTCGCATTAGAAGGAGTATGTTAACTCATTGATAATATTGTGTTTTATTTTTTCCTGGTGGGCGCCTTCCAGTTCATGATCGTTACCTGTTTGGTGCGCTCAAGGGTCAGTTTGCCGGCCGGTGCCGACTTGGAAATCGTGGAGCCAGCACCGATGGTTGCGCCTTCACCAATTTCCACGGGGGCAACAAGCTCGACGCCTGATCCGATAAAAGCACCATCACCAATTATTGTCTGGTGCTTGTGCACGCCGTCATAGTTACATGCAATTGTTCCCGCACCGACATTGACATTTCGCCCGACGGTAGCATCGCCAATGTAGCTCAGGTGATTGACCTTGCTGCCATCTGCGATCGTGCTTTTCTTTATCTCTACGAAGTTGCCGATCTTAACTGTATTGCCCAGTAATGCGCCGGGTCTGAGTCGCGCGAAGGGCCCAATTTCACAGTCGTTACCTGTTGTCGCACCTTCAAAATGACAGTTGGAGTGAATTACAGTCCCACTGCCAATTTGGCAGTCACGAATCAGGTTATTTGACTCAACCTTCACGTCGTCGTCCAGGCTGACGTCACCTTCAAAGATGGCATTCACATCGATGAATACATCTTTGCCACAAGTCAGATTACCGCGAATGTCGACGCGGTCAGGATCCGCAAAAGTCACACCCTGGTCCATTAGCTCATCTACAAGACGTCTTTGTAATGCTCGCTCCGCTTCAGCAAGTTGTCGCCTGTCATTAATTCCCATTGTCTCCACCTGGTCATCCGTTATGACGCCATGTACGACGATGCCATCGGCGACCGCCTTGCCGACGACGTCGGTCAGATAATACTCTCCCTGACTGTTGTCGTTGTTCAAATTTCCCAGCCATGTTTTCAGTTTTTCGGCCGAACAACATATGACGCCAGTGTTAATTTCCTTGATCAACTTTTCAGCATCGTTAGCATCTTTTTCTTCGACGCTTTTCATGACGACGCCGTTTTCACGAACGATACGACCGTAACCGAACGGATTTTCCAGCTCGACGGTCAACACTGCAACTTCATCGTCGCCACAACTGGACAGCAGCTTTTGTAACGTTGTTGTCCGCAACAAGGGGCCGTCGCCATACAACACGAGCACACGATTGGCGTCCGGCGTTTCCGGCATTGCCTGCTGTACCGCATGGCCGGTTCCATTTTGCTCCGCCTGCAATGCCCAGCGAATGTCCTCGTGCTCGAAAGCAGCCCGGACGTCTTCGCCACCATGCCCATAGACAACACAAATATCCTCCGCACCGAGGCTGCGTGAGATGTCGATGACATGCTGCAGCATAGGTCGACCGGCCACGGGGCTGCAGGACCTTGGGTTTTGCGGAATTCATGCGTTTGCCCTGACCAGCGGCCAGGATGATGATGCTGGTGCTCAAGCGGTACTGCCTCCCTCAATGTGTACGCATGATACCGCAACATCCTTATCGGTATCTGTACGCGGATCACGCAGGTAACGATTGGATTATGTGAGATGCCGTCAATTTGAGAGGTACTTCAGGCCTGGTTAAGGAGTTTTTGCGTATGCTTCTACGAAGTCGACAACACCGGGTTCTCAATGCGCATTCGCCTGCTTTATTCGCTGCCACTTATCCTCTTAATCTCCGCGTGCAACGGCCAGGTCTACCTGCGCGATGGTGTTACAGATGGAGACACTTTCTATCTGGCAGAGAATGCCTGGACAGACCCTGACCCGGTGCTGCAAAGCTGGGTAAGTTACAGTCTCACCAGAAGCACCTGCCAGTTACAGATCGGCGGTGATAACCCGGCTCGCGCCAGTTCGTTTGACTGTGAAGTGACTGCCAGGCGATTGCTGCTGCAAACATGGTCTGAGCAGCAGGCAAAAAGAGCTGATTCAGAGGACGAGTACCTCGATGATCTGGCGGAAGTTCAGACTGCCGGCTATCTTGATGAGTATGTAGCGAGGTTCCTGGATAAGAGGCACTGGGATATTCCTGATGATCTTGAGACCCGGGCTTTCAGGAAATGGCAGCGAAAGAACCTGCGGGACCACGAACCTGAGACGCGAATTATCGGCTCCTGGAATTATGCGAGAAATGTCTCGGGGCGCTAGTTCCGACCGGAACTGAGCGCCGTCAAAGTGACTCGTTGATGCCGGTGTTGCGCAGAGCGATTAGAGCGCAACGTCCAATCCGCGGCAGCACACATATTCCATGTACTGGTGGACATTGTTTGATGTATATATATGCCTACGACCATTCTGGTTGATTGGAGAATACGCTTGGGTGTTCCGAAACTTCCGCTAGCGCGATTGTTTGCTGAGTTTTCAGTTATCGTTATCGGCGTACTGGTCGCTTTAGGAGTAGAGAGTTGGCGCGAGGATGTTGCAGAGCGTGCGCTTGAACACGATTACCTGCAGCGTCTCGAGACTGAATTTAGGAGTGACTCTTTGCGAATAGCCTCAGCGATTGAGGCGAGATCTGTTCAGCAGGGACACATCGATAACGCGTTGAAAATTCTGGAAGTAGGTGGTAGCAATGGGACCGATGACCTGTTGTCCGTTTTCATGGCTTCTCGCAGTGTCTGGTCCCGACAAATTGGCGCTACATTTCAGGAGTTGATTGGTTCCGGTCGGCTGCGAATTGTTAGTGACGCGGATTTGAGAATTCGTTTGGTGGGGTTCTATAGCTGGATTAACGTAGCCATAGTCGATGCGCCCGGCCTCAGAGACAGAATGTGGTATCGGGATATAGTGCGCGGGGAGATCGATCCTCAACTGCAGGAATCCCTAAGAGAGTGTGGCGGCGCGCAGGCCCGAATACTTGCGCTTCCCGACACAAATATGGTCGAAACGTGCGAGTACGCCGCTACTCCGGATGAGGCCGCCATAATTCTTGATCGCATCCGTTCTAACCCGGATGCAATTCGTGCGCTTCGCAGATGGGCCGCCGCGTTCAGCGCGCTGGAAGCCCGGCTCGAGGAAGCGGGAAAGAGAATTACGGACATGAAACGCCTGATTTCTGAAGAGACTGCACGACGCTGAATAAGGTTCACGCTATTCCTCAAAACGAAAAAACCGAGCATGTCGGCGAATAAGGTGCCGGGTTTATTTACCGAATAAGGTGCCGGGTTTATTTACTGCAAAAGAAATAAACCCGGCACCTTATTCCTGTTGCAGGGACTCGTGTGACGTGAAAAGGAACAAACAATTGAAAAGAGCGCTGGCGGAATTGGGCATCGTTGTTTTGGGTGTAATGATCGCACTCGCAGCCGATAGCTGGCGTGAGGGCTGGCTGGAATCCCGGGTTGAGGCCAGTTACCTCGAGCGGCTTAGAGCTGATGTGTCCGCTGGGCTGTCTGTACTGGAGATTGAGAGAGAGACTTACAAGTCAGTCGCGAAATCTGCCCTGGCACTTACAGACGGGATCGAAGAGAACGTTCAATCGATCGATGACGACTACCTGGTGACGAATCTGATTGAGGCTACCCAGATGGGCTTTGGCCGCAATGAAATGGCTTCAGACGTTACCTATCGCGAATTAGTGGAATCTGGTCGACTCAACCTGATACAAGATCATGTGATCCGGGAAAAGCTCGTCGCTTACTACCGCACCAACGAACTGCTAATACAAAACCTGATAATCCTGCCATCAGTTAACGATACCTTTGGAGAGCTGACCGGTCATTATCCGATTGAGATCGCGAAATCCGGGGCCACGTTGACGGCGCATGACCGAGCCAGGCTACTGGTCGCGATCCGGGAAGATCCAGAGTTCACAGCTCAGCTTCGCCTCCTGCATGCACAAGTCAGCTTTAACGATCGACAATTTGCAGATCTTATTGATCGGGCGCAGGACCTGTTGTCTTTACTGAGGTGACCTGTTGAGTTCACGCCAATAAGAAACGTCAAGCTAGTACCCGGATCGCCCAAGAATGGTTCACATGACACCAACTAACGACAAACCCGAGCATATTGCCCTGGGCATGTGGGCAGCAGCCGGTGCGTTCCTCATGTTCACGATAATGAACGTGTTTGCCAAATACCTCAGTGCGAACCACTCGGTCATTGAGATCGCGTTTTATCGCAACCTGGTTGCCTGCGTACCATTCCTGATGGCGATCTTCCTGTTCGGGCGACGCGAGATATTGGTGATACAAAGCAAGCCACGCGCTATTGCTTTGCGTGCCGTCCTTGGGACTGTGACGCTCATTACCACTTTCGCAGCATATTCACTCATGCCGATGGCTGAGACCGCCGTACTGTTGTTCACAGCATCGCTATTTGTGCCTGTCCTGGGCGTTGCCATTCTGGGAGAGAAGGTCGGGCCGTACCGCTGGACGGCGGTGCTCGTCGGTTTCGTCGGCGTCGCAATCATGGTGAACCCGACTGGTGAGACGAACACGCTTGGTGTAACCCTCGCGTTATGCGCAGCATTGATGCAGGCATTCATGAGCATCCTGCTGCGTCACATGAGCGGGCACGAGCGGCCGGAGACGATCACGTTTTATTTCTTTGTCATCGGTACATTCGTCACCGGCCTGGCGTTACCGTTTGTGGCGACCGGGCCGACAGTGGCGGAGATCCCCCTCTTTTTTGGCATTGGTTTGTCGGGAGCTGCCGCACAATGGCTTTACTCCACAGCCCTGAAAAACACGCCGTTGGCGAGTCGTAGCCATTTTTAACTACAGCAGTATTGTCTGGGCGATGTTATTTGGCTGGCTGATCTGGAACGACTGGCCATTACCAATTGTATTGGCCGGGTCAGTCGTTGTTATCGGATCGAACATGCTGATCATCTGGCGAGAAAATCGGCTTAGGAAGTCAATCGACGAGAAGGTATTCCGCAAATCCCCTAAGTCGATCGTGTTGCATAACAGGCTGAGTCGGCGCCCCAAAAGCCGCTTTGGCGCTGGTTTTACCATAATTCCGGGCGGCTTCCTTACCGACACGCTATAATTTCATTGTATAGAGAGCCACGGAGCGAGTATGTCCGTTCAGCGAAATCTCTGGACCCGTTGGGTTTTTACAGCTGGGGTACTAATGCTGGGAGCGTTCCCATCGGTCAGCCTGTGCCAATCAGTATCCGATCAGGGTGTTGAAGAAAAACCAACCAAGCCAATTGAAGAAATCATAGTATACGGCGAAAAATCGTTGCCGAACTTACGTCGCGAGGTCTACAAGAAAGAAGAGAACTTCTTCGCTGTGTTCAGCTCGCTCAACGACGATGACGAGTACGATATCCGTTGTTTTTACGAAGTGCCCAGCTTCACTCACATCCGACGACATGTTTGTCGAGCTAATTTCGTGACTAACGCAACATCGGCGCAAGCCGCGATATGGAGGACGAGAGGGCCACGGTATCCCGTCATACCTGCGCTGACAGTAATTATGCAGAAGAAAAGGCGCCTCGGCGTTAAAATGGAGAAGCTGGCGGCCGAGTACCCGGAGCTGCTCGAGGCTCTTAATGAATACACGAACGCGAAACAGATTCTTCAGTCCGAGAAGCAAAAGTGCGAAGGGATGATTGTCTGTCGGAGGTAGCTGAAAGCCTCTTGTGTACAAATTCCGGCTGAAGTCTTTTGTCCCACTCAGGTGACAACGCGAGACGACTACAACGTGCAATGAATCTGCGGTAGGCTCTTACCAATACCTTTTGTCTTGCATGACGCCGTTTTTGTACGGGTGGAGTTAGTGTTGATTCGAATTATTAGTTGCGTGCTCTTGCTTGTTGCCACTTCAGCAGCGCTTGGACAGGATGAATCGCGTATCCAGTATCTCGCTAATGAAGGCGTCATGGTCAGCCATGCTGAACCCAGCATGCTGTTCGATCCATTGTTCAATAACAGTTATGGCCAGTATCAACTCGTACCAGACGCGATGCGCGAGGCGATAATGACCGGCGCTCCTCCCTACGACGGCATCGACGCCGTTTTTATCAGTCACTATCACGACGATCATTTTTCTGCGGTTGATGTCCTGCAATTATTGAAAGCGCAAACTGGAATTCATCTCTACGCACCGACCCAGGCCGTAGTTGCATTGCGCGAGGTCGCGGGTGATAGCGACGAAGATGTTTTTGAACGCGTGACCGGACTTGATCTGGAGTATGGCGATGCACCGGTAGAAATCACTACGAAACAACTGACCATCGATGCGGTAGTTATTCCACACTCAGGTTGGCCGACAGCCCGCACCGATGTACAGAATATCGTATTCAGAGTAACCCTGGATGACAGCAGCACCGTCATGCATATGGGCGATGCTGACCCGCGTATCGTTCACTTCGCAGCGGATGAAGAATACTGGGAGGAAAAACGGGTCGACCTGGCGCTTCCTCCGTACTGGTTTTTTGCCACAAGCGACGGCCGCGAAATTCTTGAAGAGCGTATTAATATCCGGCACTCAATCGGTATTCACGTGCCGGACAAATATGCCAATCCTGGCAATGTGCCTGCCGAGCTTGCGCGCTACGAGATTTTCACACGGCCTGGCGAGGGGCGCCGATTCAGGAGATAGCGAGTAACAGAATCAAAGGAATCAGTTTGTCTCGATTTTGTTACCGGCAATATAGACACTACGCAAAGAACGTGTCGCACTAATGTCCGCAAGCGGGTCTTTTGTCAGCACGACGAAATCAGCCCACTTACCCGCCTGTAAGGAACCAATATCGAAATAATTCTGGCATTCCGCAGCAACGGACGTAGCGCTGAGTAAAATCTCCCTTGGCGTCATGCCCGCTTCAGCCATTAACCTGAACTCTTCATGTTCGAAATAACCCGGGAAGCGACCACCTGGTCCGGAATCGGTACCGAAGGCTATCGGCACGCCGGAACCAACCAGGATGCGCAGATTGTCTTGTGCCTGTACCAGCGCCCGGCGATAAACAGCGGCCGATGGACTTGCCGCCATCCGCGCCATGAAATCGGCGTCGCTCACGCGTGCCATTTCCTTTTTGTCCGCGTTAGCCAGAAAGAACGGATCATCGAAAAAATCCGGTCGACTGGAATAGGTGAATGCGGATACTTCCCGCATCAGTGTAGGGACATAACAAACTCCGGAGTTCAGCAATGTCTGCACGAATTCATCGCTGACTTCGCGATCGCGTACCGAATGCGCGATCAACGCGACGCCCATCTGCAGGGCGCGTGCTGCGTCGTCCATGTAATAAATATGAGCGGCAACCGGAATTTCGGATGACCTGCCGGTGTCGATTGCTAATTGCACGGCATCCCAGGACATTTTCTCCGCCGTTCCAAGCCGGTCGTCAATCTGGACCTTGAGCCAGTCCACCTCCTGCAAGGCATTGGCTTCCATGATGTCCAAAGTATTTTCGACATTCCTGTCATTGACCGCGACACCGGCGACATACAGGCGCGAATGGTTAAGTGTCGCACTGTCGTTTTCATCGCGAATCGCAAAAGCGTCAGCCGGTACGCCACCAAGACTCGTAATTGTGGTCACTCCATATCGAGCGTAGAGCAACAAATCCTCTTTCGCCCTTGCTGCTGCTCCCGTCACGTCTTCGGCGGCCCAGCGCCCGGAAATATGGCCATGCGAATTTATGAATCCGGGGACTATCCACGTTCCACCCAGGTCTACAATGTCCGCACCCGCTGGCACTTCATCGGTAGATACACTCTCAATCCGGCCATCGCGAACAACCATATTGGCGCCGCGCAAGGTTGCCGAACCGGTGCCGTCCCAGATATTTGCGCCGACATATGCCACAGCGCCAAGACCCGGCTGGCTGATTGCAGCCGGCTGAGTATCCGCAGTCGACTCTTCGCTTGCGGCCGGCTCGGGCGCGTCACTGCCACACGCGGCGAGCAAAAAGAGAGAAATGATGATGCTAAATGTTCGGATCATGTTGATCTCCGCGACTGGCATTTTCTGTTACAAATCATTGCGCAATTATTACGGCTGGACAAGTCGACCTTTGCTGATAACTGCGGATATTCGTTTGCTGTTGCTGATGTCGGCCAGGGGGTCCGCGTCGAGCAGCACCAGGTCAGCTTTCATACCGACATCAATTGTGCCCATTTCGTCCTGCAACGAAAAGTAACTGGCAGGTACTACGGTCGCCGCGCCTATCGCCTCCAGCGGAGAAAGCCCGGCCCGCACCAGCATTTCCAGTTCCGAATGCAGGCTGTAGCCCGGTACCGATAAGCCGATGGGCGTATCAGTGCCTGCCGCAATCGGAACGCCCTGATTGTGCATTCGCTCTACGAGGAAAATACTCCACTCTGCGAATTTCAGGAAGTCTGCATTAGTATCACTGTCATCGTATGGTCGTTCGTTGCCAACAGCGCGCCAGTCGGCACGTGCATCTTCGGGGATTCTCGATAATGCATCTTCCCAATCGTCGCGCGTATAGGGAGGGACAAGGCTCAGGCCATTCAGGCGCAGCGTGGGAACCTGCGTGGTCGACTTCAGGGCTGCAATAGTGCGGTCGCAACGCGCTTCATCATAATTATTGATCGCCGGTATGCGCTGCAGGCTGTGCAATGATGCGCGCAGCTCATATCCTGACAGATCATCCGGATTCTTCAGTGCTTCAAGGCGCGTCTCGTGGAGTTCCGCTGCATTGCTGGCACAATCCAGCTCAATGTTGCGCAGGTGTTCGATGGAATCGACCCTGGGGCCAGCTGTACTGGCACGCAACGACAGCGGCACATGCGAGTCGATTGGCAATTCATGTTCGTTTGCTGCTTCAACCATCGCGGCGAAAACGTCGGCCGTTACCAACTCGTAGATCTTGATGAAATCGACACCCTGCGATTTTAGTTCGCCGATCATCGCTTTCGCATCATCCGGTGTGGCGTTGCGCGCACCTATTTCCGGCCGTGACACGCCGTCATAAACGACGAAGTCGCCATCGAGTAACGGTCCGGAAAAAAATACGCGTGGAGCCAGCGCGCCTTCAGCCCGCATTTTTTCCACGACAGGCAGAATCTTGTGCATGAGTCCGCCGGTATCCCGGACGCTGGTGATGCCGTAGGAGAGAAACAGCTCCGGCATGGTCTCCGTGAAGCGGTCGTCATAGGTCAGGTGAACATGGAAATCCCACAGCCCGGGAATCAGGAACTTGCCACTACCGTCAATCGTGTTGGCGACGACTACGTCTGTGTCACTTGCTGCAACGGAAATGATCTCATCGCCATCGAAGACAACAGTCTGGTGTTCGCGGACACCATTAACCGCATCTATCACCGTGACATCGGTAATTGCGGTACCGACCGGCACCGGTTTACTGCAACCTGTAAGCAGCGCTGCAGCCAGGAGTACCGCGGCAATAGTGTTATTCATTCGGCTACGGCTGCAGATCGATTCGATACCCGGTAACTACTCGCAGGAATTTCGAAATCTCGATCATGTCCTTGCCGATAAATTTGATCGTGTGCGAATTTACTTTCTCAACGTTCGACAGGTACGCCAGTAACTCTACGGGCTGGTAGTGTTTGAGGCTCAGCTCGAGCTCGATAGGTGTCTCAAGCACATAGGGTTCGAAGTCTTCGATACGATCGATAGCCGATTTTGTCCGCGTCCTGATTACCTCGTATCCCGCTTCGGGTGTTAGCGTTTGTGCTGAGTGGAAACCCCTGGCCCACTTGACGACTGCGCCCTCGATATCACCAATGATGACCTGGTTTTCAGCCACGGCTACATCGTCGCCGGAAACCATAATAACCGGAACACCGAAGTGCCCTGCTATAGCCGCATTCATGCTGCCCTCGGTCATCGTCATGCCATTCAGCCGCAGGCTCGTAATGCTCGCGCTGGACATCGTATGTGCACGCACGCCGCGAGTGTTATTGGTGCTGGCGTGATAACCGAGGAAAATCACGCCATCGAACGATTCATCGATACCTTCCATCATTGCCAGCTCACGCGGCCAGGAACGAACGATCATTACATCGTCGGGCATTTTCTCAATCAGGATATTTTGTCCGTTACCATGCGAGTCACTGACCAAAAACTCGGTCGCGCCGGCTGCCCGGGCAGCGTCAATAGCTGCATTGACCTCTGCAGTCATGAAACCGCGAAAGCGCTCATATTCAAAACCACCCGGCCCGAGTTGTTCACCGGTGACTACACCGACAACACCCTCCATATCTGCCGAGATATAGATTTTCAGTCCATCCTGTGCGATTGCAACCGACGCCATAGAGACCATTGCAACGGCAAAAAATAATTTTCTGATGTTCATAGTCAATTCCTCTCTAGCGCCTGACCGGCAGCGTGATTTGTGACGGATACTCATTTGAGTGATGCACGCTGTTGTGCGCTGTTACACCCTCTGTTTCGTCGTAGTTGTTGCCACCCGTATTCAGGTTGCGCATATATTGTGGAAACTTGCTCGACGCCACCTCAACACGGATGCGATGACCGGCCTTAAATTCGTAACTCGTGGACATTGCCGTCGGATTCAACTCGTAAACTTCGCCGGCCTCCATGAACACCTGCTGGTCGAATCCTTCCCGGTAACGTGCACGCAGAATCGTGTCATCGACATTGTAAGCCGTGCCATCCGGGTATACATCAACCAGTTTGACGCTGAAATCGGTATCTTTGGCATCGGATGACACGAACAGTTTCGCCCGCACAAAACCGGTGACATCAAGGTCTTCCTCGAGCGGCTCTGTCGTGTAAACCAAAACGTCAGCACGCGCTTCTATGCCGCGCTGGTCATAACTACCGCCCAGTGATGCATCACGATTGCAACAGACGCCACCACCCAGTGAAGGCACAGGATTCATCGGATCATAGGTAAAAGTATCCGACCCTGCGCCGCTTGCCATGTCCGTTGACAATGAACCATCGCCGAACACGCTGTTCGCGTTGCCACCGCTTGCGAGATACATCGTCAGAGGTTCCGCATCCTCAGGTGGCCAGGTGTCTGCTGATGACCATTCGTTACGCCCCATCGTGTAGAACTGAACACGCGGCGTGTCTTTGTGAAAGTCGTTGTCGGCATCTTTGAGATAGGCGTCGAGAAAAGCAAATATAGTATCGTAGTAAGGAAAGTTTGCATTGCCGACGTTTAAATCGCCCGCGATAAAGTCTTCATGTTCCGGTGTGCGAAAAAACCCGCAATGCAGCGTTGGCGCAATAGCCATGTATTGGCCATCACGGACTGACCTGTCGCTGGCGTTTTCGCGCACGTGATTGTAGAGAGTCAGATTCGGTCCCTGGCTTACATCGAACCAGCTGTTGAACCAAAATGCCGGCACGCCAAAATCTTCGTTGTCCTGGTAGAGCCCGCCCTCATACCATTTCGGATCGTTCGGCCCGCGCGCCATCAGATCTGCGCCGGGTCCTTCGTTGCCGCCGCTTTCCTTCAACCAGTCGATCGATGGCAGTTTACGCATCTGCTTCGCCCAATCCATTTCCGGCATTTTTGCGGCCAGATCGTAAGACTTTCGCAGTCGTTGTAACTGTTCCTGGCTCAGCCCCTCAGGAAACTGTGGCCGAATATTCTGCTGCACACCGTAAAGCCAGACGGTAAACAGCGTTTGATGAACGCCACCCTTGTACCAGTTGCCTTGCTCGTAAAATTCACCAACCCGGCCAATTCCGGCACCGGAGGCCATCGGCACCATTGCAGCATGTGCCGGGTGATTCTGTGCCGCTAACGCCAGCTGCCACTCGGCCGTGGAAGAGCAGCCCATTGTGGAGACCTTGCCGGTAGACCAGTCCTGCTCTGCGAGCCAGGTTAGTGAGTCATACCCATCCGTGCGTGGCCGCCCGAGAATTTCCCACTCACCTTCGGAGTAGTAGCGGCCGCGTTCGTTCTGCACAACGAATGCGTAGCCCACGTTCCATCGCCTCAATAGCCCAGTCCAGTTGCCCGCCGGAAATCTTGTTGAAGTTATACGGCGTCTTGACAAAGATGACCGGGAACGGCCCCTCACCCTTTGGCAGATAGACATCAGTAGCAAGACCAACGCCATCGCGCATCGGCACCATGACCATGGTGTCCGCTTCAGAAATCGCCTTGAGCTTGGCGACATCCGGGTTGTCTTCCTGCTGTGCAAGTGCGGGCGCTGAAAATGCCGCGAGAATGACGATCGATATAAATACCCTGGGCGCACGAGTGAGCGCCTGCTAATAATTTCATGGTACCCCCACCATTAATTTTCTGTTCGATGGACAGTATACGTACATCCACATCCAGAAAAACACACCTCCCAGAATATGCAGCCAACTCCACCAATTCGAAATTCAAAAACTGTAGCAAAGCCTCGTAGGAGCTCGCCCAGCGAGCGACAAACATATAGGTCCGTGTTTTTCAAACACGGACCTATATGTTTGCAAAAGGTGACTCCACCACACCCGCTACAACGAAGGTCGGACGCCACGATTGCAGATCGTACCTACATCACCTCCATATCAAACTTTGCGTTGCAAAGTTTGTCGCCCGTCAGGACGGGCTCCTACAGCATTATCGCAATCATCAGAGCTCCCGCCTTCCCATCCTCTCCGCAATATGGTCCGCCTGCCGAATCGCCAGCGCGACAATCGTCAAGGTCGGATTAGCCGCGGCGCTGGTCGTAAACACGCCACCATCCGAAACAAACAGGTTCGGTATGTCGTGTGTCTGCCCCCAGCGATTAGTAACGCCGTCATCGGGATTCGCGCTCATACGGGCGGTGCCCATGTTGTGGCAACCGACAAATATTCCCTCGGACGCCCGCACATCCTCGGCACCCAATGACTCATAGAGCTCGGTGGATTTCATGATCGAATGTTTCTGCATCGCATCGCTGTTCGGATGCATTGCATACTCTATAACCGGCACCGGCAATCCGTGCTGATCACGCTCCGTCGGGTGCAGAGTGATCCTGTTTGACGCCTGCGACGGATCCTCACCAGTGATAAATATTCCGGCCATATGGCTATAGCGCTCCATGAATGAAGCGGTCGACCGCCCCCAGCCGCCAACAAAGGGCAGTGCGCCGCCCGGATCCATGCCCATTGTCTCTATGAAGTAACCACCGGCGAAGCCACGCTTCGGTTTGTGATACTGCTCATCCAGGATCAGACCGGACTGGCGGGTGCCGCGATTAAAGTGAACCGGACCGGGCATTATTGCCGTAATGATGCTCATGACGTGGCGGGTATAGTGCCGACCGAGGTTTCCCGTAGAGTTACTCAGTCCATCCGGAAACATGCTTGATGCCGAGTTCAGCAGTAATCGTGTTGTTTCGACCACATTGCCTGCAACCGCGATTGCACGTGCTTTTTGCTCGTGCGTGTTACCCGCCGCATCCTTATATACCACGCCGGTTACTTTTCCAGACGCATCATGGTTTATCTTCACCACCATCGCGCCGGTACGCAGTTCAAAATGGTCCGTCGTCTCTGCCTTCGGCACCTCTGTATAAAGCGTCGACCACTTTGCGCCGATTTTGCAACCGGAATTACAAAACCCTATTTGCAAACAACCCGGCCGGCCATCACGTGCTGCAGAATTTATGCCGGTGCGTGTGCTGGTTATTTCCTTGTAACCAATTTTCTCACCACCGGCTTTCAAAACCTTGTAGTTATTATTTTCAAAAGATGGCGGAATGCCGTGGGTTCCTGTCACGCCCATCTTGTCTTCGGCTTTGTCGTAATAGGGAGCGAGTTCTTCGAGTGTCAGCGGCCAGTCAATCAGCGATGAATCCTCAAGCTGACCATACGTGCTTCTCGCTTTTAACTCATGCTCCTGAAACCGCGGTGTGATACCGGACCAGCGCATCGTTGTACCACCGACTGTTTTGCACAACCAGACGGGTGGACCGATGCGTTTGTCGTTCCAGCCCATACGAGCATTCATCAGTGGTGGATTGTTTTCAACGTCGGCCAGCGTCAGGCGGGAACCCGCTTCCAGGCAGACGACATCAATACCCTTTTGCGCAAGCTCATTTGCAAGCGTTCCACCACCGGCGCCGGAGCCTATTACGACCATTACCGACGAATCATCGAGTGCAAATTTTCCGGCCATCATTTGCCCTCCGGTAACCAGTCAATATCACCGGACCCACGATGCAGATAACCACCTTTGTCGAATGAAGGGCCTTCATATCCCAGCAACGCCCAAACTGCTGGATGGTAGTAGAAGGTGATGCCGACGTTCATCTGTATTGCAGCGAAAAATGGCTGGCTCTCGACCGACTGCAGAGCGGCAATCTGCGACGCCTCATCAAGATCAACAAAATCACCGGACTGACTGGCATTCAGCGCATCGACTGCGACATCCAGCAATGCGGCAAATGATCCATCGGCGGCTGTCATCGACATAGCGAGATTCAATACATCCATGTACACATCATCGGTAATGGCGTCGTGAGGGTACAAAAGTCTGGCCATACGCATCATTGCGGCCGAATCCCCGTCGCTGCCGTCTTCACTTTGTGCCCACGCCCGGCTGAGACCGAGAAAGGACGTTCCTGTCGCGGTGCCGGCAAGGCCTGACAAGGTAATGGCCGCGACAATAAATCTGCGCCGACTGGTGACTGATCCTTTCATTGGAATCCCCGATTTTAATTATTGTTCGAGGTGCGGTCACTATACCAGTAAACTCCATTCTGGCTCGATTGCCTGCAGCTTTGCGCTTGTCAGACAATGTAAGGAGCTGATTTTTTTGTTTTCGAGGAAATTGTTTGTGGCACGTATATTGACGCGAATCGGGATCGCGTTGGCGGTGATCCTGGTTGCGCTGGGTCTGTATCTTAATTTCGCCGATCTCGGCAGCTATCGCTCTGATGTGGAAAGGGCAGTGTCCGCAGCTACTGGCCGGGATTTTCGAATTGCCGGCGATTTCAAACCGCGGGTTTTTCCGTCGCCAGCGCTGGTCGCCGAGGACATTACACTTGCCAATGCGGAGTGGGCAGGAGACACGCCTTTTATATCGATCGGGCATCTGTCAGTCACGGTCGATCTCTGGTCACTCATCGCGGGCCCCGCGCGTATCAGGACGTTTCACTTGCGTGATGTTGATATCCTGTTGCAGGAGAACGAAGCCGGTGACGCTAATTGGTTGATGACTGCTAATCAGCGACAGTCCGTAGCGACAGAATCCGCACATGACGAAACAGTGCCTGTGATCATAAACTTTGCAGAATTGCGCGACATAAAAATCACACGACAGCGACCTGGGTTTGATGATCGCGTCGCTGTCCTCGCGAGTCTCGACCTGAAGACGAATGATGACAATTTCATCGTTGCTCAAGGGCAAGGACTGATCGACGAGCATGAGTTAAATCTGAGTGCGACACTCGGCCCGGTTGATCATCTCGCCTCCGCCGGAGACCTGGAATATTGGCTAAGGGCCGAGCTTGGCGTTGCTGATATCAACATCACTGGTCACACCGGTGACCCATCTGCAGAGGTGGAACCTCAACTTGAGGCGCTCCTTACGAGCGCCGATATTACGGCGCTACTGAAGATGTTCGAATTATCGGCAGAGTTATCCGGTCCATTGCGGGTTGAATCGACGTTGGCAGACGAAGACGGCGAACCGGTGTTGCGGGTGCAGGTGAACGTTGGCGATATCAACGCAGAAGTCAGCGCGAGAAAGAATCATAACCGGATTGATTTTGACGCTACCATTTCGTCGCTTCGCCAGGTCGGTGACGCATTACAAGTTACCGGCCTGCCAGACGCAGAACTGGCTATAACGGGTGGCGTATCAAACAACCGCGATAATTATGAATTACACAACGTATCCGCAGGAATTCAAGCCCTCGAACTACATATCAGTGGCGTCATCGGCAAGTCACAATCTGTAGCTAACAAAATCGACCTTTCGATTGCTGCGCCAAGTCTGCAGGACTTACATAGCGAATTGCCGGCGATTCCGTTGGCGGCAACCGTTACTGCAGCGTTATCCGGCGAAGGAATGGCAGCGGAGCATTTCGAGATTGTGTTTGGCGAGAGTGACCTTAGTGGCAATCTGGAGATTCACTTCTCCAAACCGATAGCCGTCACAGGATCTGTGCAGTCGAAACTCCTGGACATCAGCGCTTTTTCGGACAATGAAGAAATTACGGATGAAAAAGCGCCTGCTCCTGCAGCAGATGCCACGGCGGATACAGAGGCTCCTGCGGCTGAGTGGGTTTTCAGCGAGGCACCACTGCCGTTTGAATTTCTCAGCGCCGCTTCTGTCGATCTTGAAGTGGCGATAGACGTTTTTCAGCAGGGACCTGTCCACCTGGAGGGTCTGGAAATATCGGTGAAGCTTGCTGATGGAGTCCTCGCATTGCAAAGCGGTTTCGACGTCGAAGCCGGTGGATCTGCCAGCACCGAACTGTCTCTCGCCGTGCAGAACGACGGCGCTGAACTTGAAATTATTGCCGCGGTTCGTGGCCTGCGGCTCGGTCTCGTTCAGGACGATACAAGGGAGCTATCTCAAATCCCTGCAATCGGGCTTGAAATTGATATTCGATCAAACGGCGGCTCCGCACGGGCCCTCGCCGCCAACGCGAACGGCACCGCGATCTTTACGCAGGGACCCGGTCAGGTCGATAACTCGGCTTCGGGGTTTTTCTCCACGGATATCGTCTCGCAATTATTTGGCGCGCTTAATCCATTCAGCGAAAAAGAGCCCTACTCAAACTGGGAGTGCACAGTTTTTGCGCTGGATATCAATTCAGGTGTCGCAGAGATTTCGAGCATGCTGGCGCAAAGCGAAAAAGTAACAATCGTTGGTGAAGGTGGCATCGATCTCAACACTGAGAAGCTGAACATAAGCTTCAACACCAAACAACGGTCGGGCGTCGGCATCAGCGCCGATATGTTTGTTACGCCGTTCATTCAGCTGGCCGGCACACTGGCTGCGCCGCGACTCGGTCTGGATAAGAAAGGTGTATTGCTCTCAGGCAGCGCCGCAGTTATGACTGCTGGCGCGTCGTTTTTCGTCAAAGGAATGGCGGACCGCGCTTCTGGCGCCAGTGATCGTTGTGCGGCGGCGTTGGCGATAGCGCACGGTCAGGAAGTTGAGGCTCAGTAGCACGGTCAACTTCAATCCCAAAAAATCGTAGCAACCTGTCGTAGGAGCCCGCCCAGCGGGCGACAAACAATCGAGGGCATGTTGAAAACATGCCCTCGATTGTTTGCAAAACTCAGCCAATCACACCCGCTAGAAAGAATTGCCCGCAAGCACCAACCAGTCACTACCGCCCAAAGAAATCGCCCGCTGGGCGGGCTCCTACAGAATTTCCGCAGTATCAGACGGGATCGATTTACCGCTTACCCTTAAGTTTCTGCGCCGCGCGGTAGCGGGCACGCGCTTCTGCAAGCTCGAGTTGCGCACGAGCCAGATCAGTTTCCTCTGATGCACCTTGCAACGCTTCTTCAGCCGCCTGTTGCGCTTGCAACGCAGCAGCTTCATCGAGCTGTTCTCCGCGAAGTGCAGTATCAGCCAATACAGTAACGAGGTGTGGCTGAACTTCCAGCATACCGCCCGTGACGTAAAAGAAATGTTCTTTACCGTCAGTGTCTTCCACACGAACTTCACCAGGCTTCAACGCCGTCAACAACGGTGCGTGACGGGGAGCGATGCCAACCTCGCCCATGCGCGCAGGGGCGTAGACCATTTTGGCTTCGCCAGAATCGATTTCACCTTCGTCAGATACGATGTCGACTTTAATCGTGGCCATTTCTCTGTACCTGTTCGCTTATTTCATTGACTCGGCTTTCTCGACAGCTTCGTCGATGGAACCAACCATGTAAAAAGCCTGCTCCGGTAAATGATCGTAATCACCGGAGACAATACCGTTGAAGCCTCGAATTGTCTCGGCCAGTTGCACGTACTTGCCTGGCGAACCGGTGAAGGTTTCTGCCACGAAGAACGGCTGCGAGAGGAATCGCTGGATCTTGCGAGCGCGGGTTACTGACTGTTTGTCATCTTCGGATAACTCGTCCATACCCAGAATCGCGATAATGTCCTGCAACTCTTTGTAACGTTGCAATACTGCCTGTACTCCACGAGCACAATCGTAATGTTCCTGACCGATAACGTTCGGGTCGAGAATTCGACTGGTGGAATCAAGCGGATCAACCGCCGGGATAGATACCAAGCTCTGCGATCTGGCGCGACAGTACGAGTGTTGCGTCAAGGTGAGCAAAGGTTGTTGCCGGTGACGGATCGGTAAGGTCATCCGCGGGTACGTAAACTGCCTGGAATGAGGTGATGGAACCGGTCTTCGTTGAGGCGATACGCTCCTGAAGCACGCCCATTTCCTCGGCCAATGTTGGTTGGTAGCCCACCGCTGATGGCATGCGTCCCAGCAGTGCTGATACTTCCGTTCCGGCCAGTGTGTAACGGTAGATGTTATCGATGAACATCAGTACGTCACGACCTTCATCGCGGAATGCTTCTGCCATGGTAAGACCGGTAAGCGCTACGCGCAGACGGTTGCCCGGAGGCTCGTTCATCTGGCCGTAAACAAGCGACACCTTGTCGATAACGCCTGAATCAGTCATCTCGTGATAGAAGTCATTGCCCTCACGAGTACGTTCACCAACACCGGCGAATACCGAGTAGCCCTCATGCTCGTGAGCGATGTTACGAATGAGCTCCATCAGCGTGACTGTTTTGCCCACGCCGGCTCCACCAAACAGGCCAACCTTGCCACCTTTTGAGATTGGCATGATGAGGTCAATAACCTTGATTCCTGTCTCGAGAATCTCGGTAGCTGTGGCTTGCTCATCAAACCTCGGCGGCGAGCGGTGAATCGGCATCGTCGTCTCGGCACCGATATCGCCTTTGTTGTCGATCGGCTTGCCAAGCACATCCATAATACGGCCCAGGGTTTTCTCACCAACCGGCACCATTATCGCATCGCCGGTATTACTAACTGCCATGCCGCGTTGCAGACCCTCACTCGAGCCCATCGCGATTGTCCGCACGACACCGTCGCCCAGTTGTTGCTGAACTTCGAGCGTGATATCCACCTCGTCGATAATTAAGGCGTCGTAAATATGTGGAATTGCATCGCTTGGAAATTCAACGTCCACAACAGCGCCGATGATTTGCACAGTAGTTCCAGTGCTCATTATTTAATCCTCTAACCCAAATCCGGCGACGTTGTCGCCATTATTTGTAACCAAAAATATGTATTTACTTCGTCTATCCGGATACCGCGGCTGCGCCACCAACGATCTCCGAAATTTCCTGCGTAATCGAGGCCTGGCGTGCCTTGTTATAGGCAAGCTGCAGGTCGCTGATAATATCGCCCGCATTGTCGGTGGCCGACTTCATCGCCACCATCTTCGCTGCCATTTCACTGGCAAAGTTTTCAACTGCACCGCGATAGACCTGGGACTCGATGTAACGCATCAATACGTCATCAAGTAAATCGACGGCATCTGGCTCGTATATGTAGTCCCAGTGTTTCTGCAGTGTTTCATCGCCGAGGTCGATGGCGCTGACCGGCAATATACTTTTCACTGTAGGGACCTGGCTCATGGTACTGACAAATTCGTTGTGCACGAGAAACAAACGATCGATTTTCCCGTCGCTGTAGGAATCGAGCATGATTTTAATTGAGCCAATCAGGTCATTAATCTGCGGCTTGTCGCCCAAGTGCGTCGCTGTGCCAACAACGTTACCGCCTAGGCGGCGAAAAAACTGCACAGCCTTGGCACCAACAAGCGCAAGATCTACCTCAACGTTTTTGCCCTGCCATTGTTGCAGCTCACCGATAACCGTTTTGAACATGTTGATATTCAGGCCACCGCAGAGGCCGCGGTCAGTCGAAATAATAATATAGCCGACGCGCTTTACTTCGCGCTCAACCAGCCAGGGGTGCTTGTAGTCCGGATTGGCATGCGAAAGATGGCCGACCACACGACGGATACGCTCAGCATAGGGACGTGAAGCTTCCATCTGATCCTGCGCTTTGCGGATCTTGGATGCTGCCACCATCTCCATGGCTTTGGTGATCTTCTGCATGTTTTTCACGCTGCGGATCTTGCTACGTATTTCTTTTTCGTTGGCCACGTTTAGGGTCCTGAGTGGTTAAATCGTTACTAGTTACTAAATCGAATGTAGTCTTAAAATCGCGTCAATCTTTCTTCTCACGCTGCGCCTTTCTGTCTATCGGCCCTTTGGTTCATATATCTTTCTATTGGCTTTTTGCTTTGCCGTTCTGCCTATCTCTGCTTTCGCGGCGTCTTAACTTTTATACTCTTTCTGCATTCTGGCAGTAAGCACGATAGTTGAGACAGCCGCTCCTACGATGCTTTGCTACGATTTTCGTATGTGCCTTCGTTTTGGGCGGTTCGAAAATCTTTCTGATTGGTTAGTACGCGCCCTTTTCTGCGAAGTCTTCGCAGAGGGTTTTCAGGCTTGCCTGGATTTCTTCGCTGAAGTCGCCGGTTTTGTTGATTTCGTCCATGAGGTCGGCGCTGTTGGCGCGTGCATAATCATGCAGGGCCGCTTCGTAATCACCTACTTTGGCGACTTCGACGCCGTCGATGAACCCTTCATTCACTGCGTACAGTGAGAGCGCCATGTCCGCCACAGATAATGGCGAGTACTGCTTTTGCTTCATGAGCTCTGTTACGCGTTCGCCACGTTCGAGCTGCTTGCGGGTTATTTCGTCGAGATCGGACGCGAACTGGGCGAAGGCCGCCAGCTCACGATACTGCGCCAGCGCCAGGCGGATACCGCCGCCAAGTTTCTTGATGATCTTGGTCTGTGCCGCGCCGCCTACTCGCGATACGGACAGGCCGGCGTTAATGGCCGGGCGAATACCAGCGTTGAACAAATCAGTCTCAAGGAAGATCTGCCCGTCAGTAATTGAAATAACGTTGGTTGGTACAAACGCCGAAACGTCACCAGCCTGGGTTTCAATGATCGGCAGAGCGGTCAATGAGCCGGTTTTGCCTTTTACTTTGCCGCCGGTAATATTTTCGATGTGCTCGGCGTTCACGCGTGAAGCGCGCTCGAGCAATCGGGAGTGAAGATAGAAAACGTCACCCGGATAAGCCTCACGACCCGGCGGACGTCTTAGCAGCAGTGATACCTGGCGGTATGCCCATGCCTGCTTGGTCAGGTCGTCAAAGATAATGAGCGCATCTTCACCCTTGTCGAGAAAGTACTCGCCCATAGATGTGCCGGAGTACGGTGCAATGTATTGCATGGCAGCACTCTCGGCAGCAGAAGCAGCAACCACGATGGTGTGTTCCATCGCGCCTGTTTCTTCGAGTTTTCGCACTACAGAGGCAACCGAAGAGGCCTTCTGGCCGATGGCGACGTAAATACACTTAATGCCCGTACCAACCTGGTTGATGATCGTATCGATTGCGACCGCGGTCTTGCCGGTCTGTCGATCGCCGATGATCAATTCACGTTGGCCGCGTCCGATCGGCACCATGGCGTCGATGGCTTTCAATCCTGTTTGCACTGGCTGGTCGACTGACTTGCGCTCAATAACGCCCGGGCGCGACTTTTTCAATCGGCGAGGTTTCTGTGGCGTCAATCGGGCCCTTGCCGTCAATCGGCATGCCCAGCGCATCGACGACGCGACCCAGCATTGACCTCACCAACCGGCACCTCCAAGAATGCGGCCGGTGGTTTTTACCGTGTCGCCTTCCGAAATATGTTTGTAATTACCCAGGATAACCGCGCCAACTGAATCCCGCTCGAGGTTCAGCGCCATGCCGTAGGTATTACCGGGGAATTCGAGCATCTCGCCATAACGTGAGTCGCCCAATCCCGTGGATGCGGACGATACCGTCGGTAACACCAATTACAGTGCCAACATCGCGCGCTTCCGCCGATACCTCGAATTTCTCGATACGCTCTTTAATCAGTTCGCTGATTTCAGAAGCTTTGAGTGCCATTTCGTTTTCCTCTTTAAGCGATCAGACGCGTTTGACAGGCCTTCAAGCCTGGTACGCAGTGATCCATCTATAACGACGTCGCCAGCGCGAATAACAGCGCCACCGATAAGGTTTTCATCAATTTCTGTTGACAGAGTCACATCCCGGCCCAGCCGCTCCTTCAGTGCGGCAGCAACAGATTTCTGTTGTTCGGCACTTAGCGGCGCTGCGGAGGTGACCGTAACGTCAACTGTGTTTTCAATTTCTGCTTTGAGCGCTTCGAAGTGCTCGGCAATTTCCGGCAATACTGCGACCCGACCGTATTCCAGCAACAGCTTCAGGAAATTGGTGCCGTGTTCGTTGCTACCTGCCAGGACCAGGCCTTTGCCGCCGACGTCTCCGAATACATCATTCAGGAACTCCAGCTTCTGCTCATTGCTCAGTGACGGGTTGCTCAGGAACTTTTCTGCCTGCCCATCCGCCAAAATATCTTGCGCAGCATTCAGCGCCTCTGACCAGGCAGCGAGATCCTTTGCCTCGCTTGCCAACTCAAAGGCTGCCCGTGCATACGGTCGCGCAATTGTATTGTTGTCAGCCATATAACTATCGCCCGCTTACAGCTCAGCCGCCAGCTGGCTCAGAATGTCCTCATGAGCTTTCGCGTCGATTTCGCGACGCAAAATCTTTTCGGCGCTGGCAACAGCAATTGCAGAAACCTGCCCGCGCAACTCTTCGCGTGCCCGGTTGGTTTCCTGCTCAACATCGGCGACTGCCGCAGCAATCTGGCGCTCGCGCTCTTTCGCGCCGTCAGATTTGCCTTCCGCAACAATTTCGCTGGCTCGTGCATGTGCCTGATCAAGGATTGTCGTTGCCTGTTTGCGTGCGTCGCCAACAATGTCTTCCGACTCTGCTTGCGCTTTGTCGAGACTCTGTTGTCCACGCTCCGCAGCGGCGAGACCGTCAGCAATTTGCGTCTGACGTTCCTCGATCGCGTTCATGATCGGCGGCCAGATGAACTTCATACAGAACCAGACGAACACGAGCATCGCGATCGACTGGCCTAGCAAAGTCATATTAATGTCCATGGGGTTCTCTCTGCATTGCTATCGCGGCGTCTTGACTTTTGTACTCTTTCTGCATGCTGGCAGTAAGCACGACAGTATAGACAGCCGCTCCTACGACGCTTTTAGTTGCCAAGCGCTTGTTGCAGCTGGCCAATGAACGGGTTGGCGAACGCGAAGTACAGCGCGATACCGACACCAATCATCGCGACCGCATCAAGCAGTGCCACGACCAGGAACATTTTGGTCTGCAACATTGGCGCCAGTTCAGGCTGTCTTGCAGCTCCCTCGAGGAAGCGGCCACCCAACAGGCCCATGCCAATGCCAACGCCAAGTGCGCCAAGTCCAATCAAAAGCGCGACGGCGATCGCAGTGAATCCAATTACAGTTTCCATCAGTTTCTCCAGTTAAGGATGTAGTCCAAAATTAAAAAGTTAATGCTCTTCCTGTGCCAAAGTGAGGTAAACCACGGTCAGCATCATGAAAATAAATGCCTGTAGCGTCACGATCAGTACGTGAAATACCGCCCATGCAAAATGCAGCGGAAGCTGCCAAATGCCGAGCATTGCTATCAGGATGAAAATAAGTTCGCCGGCAAACATGTTGCCGAACAGCCGCAATGACAATGACAGGGGTTTTGCCAGCAGCGCGACTGTTTCAAGAATGAAGTTAAAGGCAATAATAAAAGGTGCGGCGATCAGCCCGGCGCCTTTCGTAGGCGGTGCGATTGGGTGCAGCGTGAGTTCTTTGACGAAGCCGAGAACGCCTTTGCTTTTCACGGTGTAAAAAATAACCAGGAAAAACACAGCTATCGACATACCGAAAGTAATGTTGACGTCAGTTGTCGGCACAACTTTCAGATACGGAATACCGATCATCAGGCCAACTTCCGGCAACCAGTCGACCGGGATCAAATCCATGAGATTCATGAAGAACACCCAGACAAAGATTGTCAGGGCCAAGGGAGCTATCAGCTTGCTCTTGCCGTGATAAGTATCTTTGACACTGCTGTCGATGAAATCGACGACGATCTCGACAAATGCCTGCATCTTGCCCGGAGTGCCTGCCGATGCCTTCCTGGCCGCGCGACCGAAAATCCAGATGAAAACGACGCCAAGCAGAACCGAGAAGAACATCGAGTCGACGTTAAGCGCCATTGGATTGCCGGCACAGTGATTCCAGACCCATTCACCGTCCGCCCGGCACACCTGCAGGTTATGCAGGTGATGCGCAATGTAATCGCCGGACGTTAGAGTTTCGTGTCCGCTTTCAGCCGCCATTGTTCATTCTCTCTTTCACATTCATCTCTTTGTCACGCATCAGGAATCCTGAAAACGTCACCAGCTGGGCGCCAATAAAGCCCACAAACAAGGGCATTGCCGCCAGCGGTTTCACCAGCGTAAAGGCCATGACGAACATAATCACGGTCAACGCCACCTTTCCCAGTTCCCCAATGTACGCCGCGTTTACCAGGGCACCGGCCCCGGGATCACGGCGTGGTACTGCCAGTCGCAGCGCCAGAAAAGCATTTGGAACGACGCAGGTCAGGCCACCCAGCAAAGCTGAATACGCTGAAACCTGACCTTTGAAACCCCAAAAAAGCATGGCCAAAACCACGCTCAAACCCAGTTGTGCCAGTAGCACCTTCACCATGAGATTCATGCGTACGGCTGTGGATTGCTCCTCGGCCCTGGCCTTCATCTCTGGCTTTCCTCCGGCACTAAAAACGCCACGTCCATCGGTTAACCGGCGGTTGGTGGCGTTGTAATTACTTTCTGTCCAAGCGGGCCTGTGCTTAGCCCGCGCATTATAGTGATGCGGGTGGGTCAAGGCAACAGATGTGAACACTTCAAAACCCCTTCTTTTGCAGGGGTTTTATGGGGCTAGTCAGGGCTATTTCAACGGAAATCCCGGGTCTTGTGCCGATTATTTACCGCATTGCGACATACCGCACATTCCCACGTGTTTCTGCCACGTATAAATGAGCCAGAGGCCCGGTTACGACAAGGATTCAGCGTCAGGAACTGCACCGGTCCAGGAGACAATATGTTAATGATCGTGAGTGAGTCGCTGGGCAAGACTCGACCATTGATCGAGGTTGCGCGGGAGCTCAGCCTCAACCTCAGCTATTTTGGCAGCGCCGCAACGCTGGATCAGCTCATGGCGGGCCAGTCACGGCGCTTTGTGCTGCTCTCTGAGGAAGACATCAGCAAGGACATGTTAGCCAGCCTGGATGATGCGGCCGTGCATGCTCGCTTCGGCCTGATTATTTGCGCTGATCCCGAGGCTTTGCGGTCCAGCAACCGCGCCGAGCTCCTGCAGCGATTGGCCGACTTTGCCAACGTAGAGTGGCTCAGCCCGGAACATGACGTCGACAGCTTAAGCAATGCAGCACGCAAATGTCGCCGCCGTATGCTGACGCTTGCCAAGGATGAGCTTGAGCTGGCGATCCTGAAACGCCAGTTCGTCATCCAGTATCAACCCAAAGTAGAGCGCAACGCCGGCACCGAGTGGCTGACTCGCGAGGCAGAAGCGCTGATTCGCTGGAACCACCCGGAACATGGACTGCTTGGGCCGCTGGAATTCCTGCCCGAGGCGGAAGCATTCGACCTGATCGGCCCGATCAGCGAATACGTACTTTACGAGGCCGCCACACAACTGATCAGGTGGCGCGAACAAGGCCTGAGTCTAAATTCGTGTATCAACCTGGCGACCAGCCAGCTCAACAACCCTGATTTGCCCGCAAGTTATGAAAGAATCGTGCGCGAACTCAATCTTGAGTGCGAAAGCTTTACTTTCGAAATAGCGGAGCAGGACGTTGCCAGCTCGGAAGCACCACACCTGCGTGTTCTCAATGA
>PVMK01126481.1_pt1 | contig 72835 bp, 66 predicted proteins | sample 1853481 | NCBI WGS metagenome assembly PVMK01 (sample SAMN08533507, study PRJNA380276) | Marine sediment metagenome, whole genome shotgun sequencing project.
GCCCGGCACCAATTCCCGGCACGTTCCTGCAGTTTGAGCCCCCTGACAGCCGCGTTTCGCCCGTTCGCCTCGCACCTCGATGCGACGGCGGGCCCGCCGTCCACTGGATGGCAGGGCCCGCCGGAAGAATGCCGCCTGTCAGGCGAACGCGTATGCGTCCACCCGGGTATGGCTCAGAGCTGTTTGAGCTCCTCCAGGATCCGTCCGATGGAGTCGGCGGCGTCACCGAAGAACATCATCGTGTTCCGCCCATAGAACAGCTCGTTGTCGACGCCGGCGAAGCCCGGGTTCAGGCTCCGCTTCATCACCACGCAGTGCTTCGCGCGGTCGACCTCGATGATCGGCATACCGTACAGGTCGCTGGACGGATCGTCGCGCGCGGCGGGATTCACCACGTCGTTGGCACCCACGACGAGGCACGCGTCGACGTTGGTGATGTCCGGGTTCACGTCCTCAGGCTCGTACAGCTGGTTGTACGGACCGTTGGCCTCGGCCAGGAGGCCGTTCATATGTCCGGGCATCCGGCCGGCCACCGGGTGGACCACGTACTTCACGCTCACCCCGCGGTTCTCGAGATTGTCGCACAGTTCGCGCAGCTTGTGCTGTGCCTGGGCGACCGCGAGACCATAGCCCGGTACGATCACCACCTGCTTCGCATACGCGAGGAGCATGGCGACGTCGTCCGCCTGGACGTCGTTCACGTCCGCCATCGTGCGCTTCTCGCCCTGGCTACGGGGCCGCCACCGGTCGTCTCCCCGAACGAACCGAAGATGACATTGGCCAGCCAGCGGCTCATTGCCTTGCACATGATCCGGGTCAGGATCAGTCCGGAGGCGCCGACGAGCGCACCGGAGATGATCAGGACGTTGTTGTTGAGCACGAAGCCGGCCGCCGACGCTGCCAGGCCCGAGTACGAGTTCAACAGCGACACCACGACGGGCATGTCAGCTCCGCCGATCGGGATCACGAGCAGCACTCCGAGGAGAATCGCCGCACCCCACAGCGCGTAGTAGACGATGTTGACCGTGCCTGTGTTCGAGGCCGCGATGGCCTCCGGCGTCATCAGGGTCAGATAGGCCATCGTCGCGAGAATGCCGAGGAACAGAATGGCATTCAGGAATTGCTGACCCGGGTACTTCACGGCCTTTTCCGTCACGATGCCCTGCAGCTTCCCGAACGCCACGAGGCTGCCCGACAGGGTCACGGCGCCGATCAGGGTTCCAAGCATGATCGAGATCGACCCATCCAGCGGGAGGTCCGATACCATTACTCCACCCTCGAGGACCTTGCCGTGCGTGTAGCGCAAATACTCCGCGGCGGCCACGAGACCGGAAGCCAGGCCGCCCAGACCGTTGAACAGGCCCACCATCTGCGGCATCGCCGTCATCTTGACGAAGCGGGCCATGAATCCGCCGATGGCCGTGCCGATAAGCAGGCCGCCCACGATCCATTGCCACGTCATGATCTGCTCGCCGACCAGCGTTGCTACGATCGCGATCAGCATGCCGATCGCCGCCAGCCTGTTTCCGTTTCGTGCGGTGTCCGGATGGCTGAGGCGCTTCAGCCCGAGTATGAACAGCACCGCCGAGAGCAGGTAGGCGAGCTGCATAGTGAGAACTCTGGTATCCATCTATCTGCCTCGGTGTTCGCTAGTTCGTGTCGGTGTCCCGCCGGAACATCTGCAACATCCGGTCGGTGACCATGAATCCGCCCACCACATTGATCGTCGCCGCGATCACGGCGACCAGTCCGATGATGTCGAACATCGTGCCCTCTCCCATGCCGGCGATGACCAGCGCGCCGACGATGGAGATTCCGGAGATGGCGTTCGAGCCCGACATCAGGGGGGTGTGCAGAGTGGGTGGAACCTTCGTGATGACCTCGAAACCGACGAACATCGCCAGTACGAAGACGTACACGCTGACGAGAATCGTACCGCTCATGATTCGTACCTCACCGTTCCGTCGTGCGTGACGACGCACGCGCCAGTAATGCTCTCTTCCAGGTCCACCACGAGCTCGCCGTCATCGTTCACGAGGTGGCCGAGCAGATTCGACAGGATCTTCCCGTACATCTGGCTGCCGTGGACGGGAAGTGAGCTTGCCAGGTCCGTCGGTCCCATGATGATCACACCATGCTTCTCGACGGTCTTTCCGGGTTCCGTGATCTCGCAATTCCCGCCCGCTTCGGCGGCCATGTCGAGAATCACTGATCCGGCGCGCATGCCCTTGACCATTTCCTCGGTGATCAGCACGGGCGCCTTGCGGCCCGGAACCAGTGCGGTGGTGATCACCAGATCCGAATTGGCGACGTGCTCCGCGAGAAGCTGGCGTTCGTGCTCCTGCTCCTCCTCCGTGACTTCCTTGGCGTAGCCGCCCTCGGTCTCGGTGTCGTGACCGCCTTCCCATTCGACGAACTTCGCACCAAGACTCTGGACCTGCTCCTTCACCGCAGGTCGGATATCGAACGCTTCCACCACCGCACCGAGGCGCCTCGCAGTGGCGATCGCCTGCAGACCCGCGACTCCGGCGCCGATGATGAACACGTTGGCCGGAGCGATCGTGCCGGCAGCGGTCGTAAGCATCGGGAAGAACTTGCTGCTGGCCTCGGCGCCCCGGATCACCGCCATGTAGCCCGCCACCGTGCTGAACGCCGACAGCGAGTCCATCCGCTGGGCGAGCGTCGTGCGGGGCATGAGCTCCATGGAGAATGATGTCACGCCGCGCTCGGCGAGTCGCTGCAGGATGTCCGCATTCGCGTGAGGCTTGAGCTGCCCGATCAACAGCGCCCCGGGAGGAATGAGATCCACCTCGTCGAGGCCATCCTCGCGCTTCTCTGGTCCGTTGATTTTCAGGACGACGTCGGCGCCGTCGAACAGGGCCTTCGGGTCCGAGACGACCTCGGCCCCCGCTTCGCGGTACTCCTCGTCGGAGTGCGACGCAGCCTGGCCGGCGCCACTCTCGACCACGAACTGCATACTGTCGGAGGCGAGGCGCTTGATCGCCGCCGGTGACATGGCAACACGCCGTTCGCCCGGCGCGCGCTCTTTTGGAACCACGATTCGCATGGTGATCCGCTCTATGTTCAGGGTTCGCTTGTTTCGGGCACCCGGCGCTCGGCCATACAGCCGAACACGTACGGAGCCCCTGAAGCAGCCAGTTCGCTTGACAGTACTCCAGTCCCCAATAGCTTGACCCGGGTCGATAACGGACGCCCGACGCTTCCCGGAGGGGAGGCGTTTTTCGTATCCGCGTGCCGTTTCGCCCGCGAAGAAGGTACTCCGAACGGTCGGCTTGCGTCAGCGAGAACCGTGCCGCCATTCGCCGTTCGGATCGGAGACGCCGTCGCATCCCGGCCCGGTCCCGCGCACACCCGGAAGATGCGGGAATCACCAGTTGCGATGGCGCTTACGCCCGGCGCGAGTTCACCGCTGGACGAGTCGGGGTTGAGAAACGCGGTCCCATCTTCGAGGTCGACGGGACAGGATAACCCTCGCCGGGACGACTTGACCATAGGGGCGCAGGAAGCCCCGGAAATAGGGGTTCGACGATGTCGTGTGGACACAGACGGGGAGAAGGCTGATGCGGAGGTCAATCTGGATCCTGATCGCGGGCCTCCTGGTCGGGAGCCTGCCGGCCACGGCACAGCAGATCGGCACGACCGATCAGATCGAAGGTGCGCTGCTCGCGGCGCCGGAGTCCCTGCGTGAAGGGGCAACGGTCCTCGGATCGGGTGGGTCGCCCCGCCCGGGTGACGTATTGACGGTCCTCCGGGACGGCACGAACGACCTCGTCTGCCTGGTCGACGACCCCGAACGCGAAGACTTCCACGTGGCCTGCTACCATGAGTCGCTGGATCCGTTCATGCGTCTCGGCCGGGTGCTGCGCGCGGAGGGGCTCGACCGGTCGGAAGTGATGGAGTCCCGGTACGCTGCACTCGAGGCCGGGGAGTTTTCGATGCCTGAAGCGGCCGCCCTCTACTCACTGACCGCCGACTCACGACCCCGGCCGGGACGCGAGCCGGAAGCCGAAGGGCTCCGACGGCTCACTGCCGTGTATCTTCCGAACGCGACGCTGAAGGGAAGCGGACTTCCCGGCAGGCCCGCCGGAGGGCTTCCCTGGCTGATGCTCCCGGGAACACCCTGGGCCCACATCATGATCACGCACTGAGGACGATCGTGCCGCAGCTCACACGCCAGCAGATCGGGGGAACACTCCTGACGGCCTTGAGGGGCGCCGGCCTGGGAGTACGAGACCTGTTCGAGGGCAGGCAGGAACCGGTCACCTGGTTCTTTCGCTGTCTGGCCTACGATCAGTCGGAGCTGGACATCCTGGAATCCGGGGCGCTCGATATCCTCCACGCTCCTTCAGCGCTCGTCGAGCTCGCCCTGGATGAAGTCGCTCTCGCCGGAGCCGTGATCGGCGCGGATGGGCTCGCCGCATACCTGGCCACGGAGATTCCAGATGACGAGGCCGAGTCATTCGCCGCCGAGGCGAAGGACGTGGTCCCCGACCTCGGCAGCGATTCGCACGATTCCCTGTTCGCATTTCACCGGGACGTGATGCTGGGGAGCCTGGTGATCGACGTGGCTCCGCCGTCGCTGTGGCTCGACGAGCGTCCCGCCGATCCGGAGGGGAACGAGAGACTCGCCCGCCGTCTGGGGATCCTGGCGCAGGAGGTCGGGCGGGATGCCGACGCGGTGGAGGTTCAGATCGAAGGGGCACTCGACGCATCGGAAGAGGGGTGGGCCGACAGCGCGGCTCGGGTCCGGCCGGCCGGCGTTTCGGTGCACTTTGCGTTCGATATCCCGCTGCTGGGGGCGGACGAACGGGAACTTGCCCGGGCATTCGGCTCCGGGGCCCGGGCGGCCGCCCTCGCGCTCGAGGCGATTCGGCGGGTGTTCGAGAGACTCGGCTAGGTGGTAAGTAGCTAGGGCGTTGGCAGACCCCGGGCAGTGAGCACGCTGTCCACGGCCGACCGGAAGCGCTCCACCGACACCGTACCGCGAATCGCCACGCTGTCACCCACCACAAAGAACGGTGTGCTGGTGATCCCCGACCGCAGCGCCGAGTCGTAGTCGGCTACCTGCAGCGGAGCGGTGACATCGTTGCGCAAGCAGTGGCCGTAGCTTTTCGGGTCGATGCCGATCTCAATCGCCCATTGCTCAAACAGGCCGACGGGATCCACGGCCGTCTTCCACTGGTCGACGCGTTCGAACAGGATGTCGTGCATCGCCCAGAAACGCCCGGCGGCACCGGCGCAGAATGCTGCCTCCACGGCCGGCCAGGCCCTCGGGTGAGTGGAGTTGGGGAACGAGATCCAGAGATAGCGTGCGATGCCGGACTGGACGTACAGGCTGTCGATGATCCGGGCGCTCTCAAAGTGGAACTGGGCACAATACGGACATTCGAAGTCGGAGATCTCGACGATCCGGATCGGTGCAGCCGAGTCTCCTTTCACACGCGCCCGGTCCGCTCGCAGCAGAACCACCTCCTGGTCTGACGGAACCACGTACGGTTCCTGGGCCCTGATATCGACCGGCCGGGTGAGGCCGCAGCCGATGCCGAGGATTGCGAGCGACAGGCTGAGGACGCTGATCCCGGGCGCACGCCTCACGATCAGAGGTCCTCCAGGACCTGCCGTGCGTTCTCGGCGGCCTTTACCTTCGCGTAGACCTTTTCGATCCGACCATCGGCGTCGATCACGAACGTGGATCGGAGCACCCCCTCGTACTCACGGCCGTACATTTTCTTCTTTCCCCATGCGCCGTACGCGTCGGCCACCGAGTGGTCCGGGTCGGACAGGAGCGGGAAGTTCAACTCGTACTTGTCCCGGAACCGGTCGTGCGAGGCCACTCCGTCAGGACTGACGCCGATCACGATCGCGTTCTTCCCGGTCAATGCGGCCTGGTTGTCGCGGAAGCCGCAGGCCTGCTTTGTACACCCGGACGTGTCGTCCTTCGGATAGAAGTACAGTACAACCCGCTTTCCGCGCAGGTCGGACAGCTTCAACGAGCCTCCACCATCCGTCGCTAGCTCGAAGTCCGGCGCCAGGTCACCCTCGTTGAGCATCGATCTACTCCGTGTTTGACTGTTTGATTCAGTCGGTCCTCAGATCCGCGTACGCTCCGGTCAGTTCGGTCCAGGCCGCCTCCAGGTCCTCGTCCCTGACGTGGGCGCTCCCCACGGCAAGCCGAAGAATGAACTGCCCGGACAGCTCCGTGTGCGACAGGAACACCCGTCCCCGCCTGTTTACCGCGTCCAACAGACGCCGGTTCCAGTCGTTGGCCCGGAGGGAGCCGGAACCGATGTCCGCCTGTCCGTCAGACGGGTCGCCACCAGGCGGAATCGCCCGGAAGCACACGGTGCTGAACGGGACAGGCGCAACCAGCTCGAACCTGTCGTCGTCTCGAATCCTGTCAGCAAACCCGTTCGCCAGTTCAATGTGGCGACGGAGCATGTTCCGAAGCGCCGCGGCGCCCTGTCGGCGAAACAGGAACCACAGCTTCAGCGCTCGGAATCTCCGTCCGAGCGGAAGACCGTAGTCCATCAGGTTCCTGGCTTCGATTCCGGTTTCGAGGTAGACAGGCGTTGCCGCCAGTGAACGCCGGACGGCCTCCGGATCACGATACAGGAGAATGCTGCAGTCGATGGGTGTCGTGAGCCACTTGTGCGGATTCAACACGATGCTGTCCGCGCGCTCCCAGCCTTCGAACAACGGTCGCAACTCGAGGAGAGCCGCCGCGGGGCCGGCGTAGGCGGCATCGACGTGCAGCCATACGTCGTGCCTGGCACAGATATCCGCGATCTCCCGCACCGGGTCGATACTCGTTGTCGAGGTCGTGCCGATCGTCGCGCAGACCATGACGGGCACATCTCCGGCTTCCCGATCCGATGCGAGGGCACGCTCCAGCATGTCGGGCCGCATTCGGAACTCTTCGTCGCTCTCGATGCGGCGGATGTTGTCGATTCCGATTCCGGCCGCAATGACCGCCTTGTCGATCGACGAGTGTGCCTGGTCCGACTGGTACACCACCGGTCTGACGCCGGGCTCCCCGGCGGCGAGGCCCTCGTTCCGGCTTCCCGGCAGTGCCTGCTCCCGCGCGGCGAGGAGCGCCGTGAAGCTCGAGCTCGATGCCGTGTCCTGGATCACGCCCTCGAACTCGTCTGGCAGGCCTACGAATCGGCGGATCCAGTCGATCATCCGGATTTCGAGCTCCGACGCGGACGGCGCTGTCTTCCACAACATCGCGTTCACGTTCAAAGCCGCAGCGATGAACTCGGCCAGGACCCCGGGATCCGACGAACTGCTCGAAAAATAGGCCAGGAACCCCGGGTGATTCCAATGGGTAAGGCCGGGAACGATGATCCGGTCCAGATCGGAGAGAATCTGTTCGAGGGATTCGGGCGCCTCGGGTGGTGCCGCCGGCAGCAGTTCCAGTGTGTCTCCCGGGTCGATGTCGGGAAGGACCGGAAGGTCCGGCAGGCGTTTCCGATAGTCCGAGATCCACTCCGCGACCCGGGCGGCCGAGTCGAGGAACGGGTCTTCGCTCATGCTGGCGCTCTCCTGTCTGACGGATTCACCGCCGTGATCAGCTGTACATCGGGCCCGACCGTCACGCAGCGGACTCGTTCCAGCCCGGCGGCGTGCAGCCACTCGGTGTACTCGGAGAGGGACCACGTGCCCCCGTCGTCGGTGCTCAGCAGCATACTGAGCGCGAACAGCGGGGCGAATTCGGACACTCCACGCACGAAGTCGATGATTGCCACGCAGCCGCCGGGACTGAGCCTCTCCGCAACTCGGCACAGCACTTCACGGTTGGTCGCTGGACCGTAGATGTGCGTCACGTTGGCGAGTAGTACTACATCATACGTCTGCTCGGGCAGGGCGCACAGGAAGTCCGCGGGCACGAGATGGATGCCCCCGGCAGACACGAGCCCGTATGCCTCCGATACGAGCTCGATCACCTCCGGTCGGTCCAGCAGAGTCACCTCGAAACCGCGGTCGACCAGCGCTCGGGCGTATACGCCGGGCCCACCGCCGACGTCGAGCAGGGTCCTGGCCCCCGGAGCCGCATCGCGGACGGCGTCTGCGACGGCGGAGACGTTGTCTGGCGAACGGTTGGCCATGGCAGCGATGAACGCCGCGAGGTCCTTGCCCTGCTTCGCTCCGCGAGCCGGGGTGTCCTTCGTTGCCGGTTTCCCGGTTCGCACCGTCTCCGGCAATTCCGTCGACCATCGGCGAATCGTGCGCATCCAGTGCAGGAGGCTGTCTGCTTCGTAGTCGGGGGTCTCCCTGTCGAGAAAACGGGCCCTTCCGGCACCCGTCAGCCTCCAGCCCGGATCCTCACGTGTGACCGCGCCGAGTTCCTCGAGGGAACCCAGCAGCATCTCCACGCCACGCGGGCTCAAATCCAGCCGACGTGCGATCTCCGACGAGCTGACCGGGCCGTCGCCGAGGGCGGCGATGATCCCCAGCTCGACGGCCGCTCCTGCCGCGAGGGCCCACTCCGCCCCTCGACGGAAAGCGTGAAGGTCATTCAGATCGGGCATGCGAGCAGGCTATCTCCCCGGGTCGTCACTCTCAAGGTCGGCGGGCCGTGCCCGACGGATCCCGGCAGGTGTACCTTGGCGGCCATGGCTGAGACCACGAGCCCCCTCGATGCGCTGCTGGACGGCAGTCTCCTTGCCCTCGAGGAGGAGATCGATGCGGTGCGGAACGATCTCCGCTCCCGTGGACTCGAAACTCCGCTTCGGGCGTCCGACGGAATCCGGATCGGCCGACCCGGGCTCGGAACGCAGTACGAGTGGAGCTTGCCGCCCGGACGGTACGCGATCCGGGCGGACGACGCGGTGCGCATCGAGTGCGAACGTGGAAGTGGCCTGGGTTTCGTGACGAAATTTGACGGCTCGCGACCCGCAGTTCGCGTGAGACTCGGCGAATGGCTGGGTCCTCACCCGGGACCTGCCACGCTCACCTTCGACCCCACCTGGCTGCTTGAGGCTCTCTCGTCCCGGCTGCGCGAGATCGGGGACGATCCCCAGCGGTTCCACCCAACCACCGCCCTTCGCCTGTTCGCACGGGAGTTTCCGCCGCCGGGACGGGCCGAGCTTCCCGCCGATATCGACGACGGACTCAACGACTCTCAGCGGGAGGCACTGGCCCGAATTCTGGGGAGTCGCGCTCATCTGGTCTGGGGACCACCCGGTACGGGCAAGACCCGTCTGCTCGGAAGCGCCGTAGCAGCTCTGGCGGAGTCGGGCCGGGTCCTGGTCGTCGCGACGACGAACGTAGCGGTAGACGAGGCTGCGTCCCGTGTCGTGGACCGACTTGGCAGTGCGGCCGTGGAGCAGAACCGCTTGATTCGGGTCGGGGCGGAGTTCAGTCCGACCGGCGATCGGACCCTGGCGCTCGAAGCCGCCGTGGAACGCGCCGAGCGACGCGAACCGACCAGGGTATCCCGGGTGTTGCTGGAGCTCGAGGGTACGCTGCTGGATGGCCGGGCGCGGTCGGAGACTCGAGATCTGATGCTGGCCGAGCGGCAGGCGCGAATCCGCGCCCGGGCGCGCGGCGAGGGGGACGACGTGTTGCTGCAGCGTGCCGGGCGCCTCACGGGCGACCTGGTGCGGGCGACGCGCCGGGTTCTGGACGACGCTGACATCGTTCTTACCACGTTCGCGCGGCTGGCCGTGCGTGATGAGCTGGCTGCACAGCGCTTCTCATCTGTCGTCATCGACGAAGCCAGCACGGCTCCTCTGCCGTACGTTCTTTACGCCGCCTGTCTGGCGTCTGAACGGGCTGCGGCGTTCGGAGATTTCCAGCAGCTTCCTCCCGTGGTGATCAGTCGCGGTGGTTATGCCAGTCGCTGGTTGAGTCGTGATCTGTTCAGGGAAACCGGCGTTGTCGGCGGGCCGGAGATGGACCGACTCCCCTCGCCTGACGATAAGCTGTGCTCAATGCTGGAGGAGCAGTACCGGATGCGTCCCGCGATCCGGGCCCTGGTCGGCGACCTGTTCTACGGGGGACGTCTGCGCGACGCCGAGCAGATCAGCCTCGCGGATCCAGGCACGCCCGCACTCGTATGGCTCGAGACCGGACAGCTGGACCCCGCCGTCACCCGGGTGGACGGCTCCCGCCAGAACCCGGTTCACGTGGAGGTCGTCACGCAGCTGCTCGAGGTCCTGGGGCGTGAAGGAGTGACAGACGTCGGCGTCGTGACACCGTATCGGGCACAGACACGGGCCCTGTGGCGTGCCGTTCGTGGAAGACTGGGCCGCACGGCGCCTCCGGATCTCGAGATCAGCACCATCCATCGATTCCAGGGGCGAGAGAAGTCGGTGGTGGTTCTGGATACCGTGGACGCTCCTCCAGGCCCGAGCTGGTTTCTCAACGAGCGTCGAAACCCGGACTTCCCCAGGCTCCTCAACGTGGCCATGTCGCGGAGCAAGGAGCTGCTGATCCTGGTCGGGACGAGCGAGGGGCTGAACCGGACGCTCCCGGCGGATGCACTGTTGAATCGTGTGGTCGACCGGATCACTTCGGAGGGCGAGACAATCGATGCGCGTCGTCCGACCGATGTCGGGCCCCTGGTGCGCGCGACGTTCGATCCTGCATTCGGAAGCGAATCGATCTCGAAAGGGCCCGCCGCTCAAGGATGATCGAATCCAGTTTTTTCAAAACTATGGAAATGTCACCGATCGTGGTTGACGGACAAAACTTTTTTATTTAGATTGTCTCCGTGCCTTGGAGGAGGCACCGGCGGTCATGAACGACGCCGTGCCGGAACAGCGACGGCAGGTTGCTCGACGTGGCAGGACGGATCTCTCGCGAGAACTGAAACGTCACACAGCTGATCGAGCGGGGGAACCCAGATCTGTCGGACTCTGGAAGGAAAGCGCAACCGACCAGAAACAGCGCTACGACGCGGAAAAGATATCCTCTCTCAGCCCCTGGCGCTCTTCGGAGTGGTCAGGGGCTGAGTCATTTCAGCATACCCTGTCTCCTGGACAACTCCCGATCAGCGGTGCACCGTCCCTGACCGGCTGTCGAGAATCGATGCCGACCAGAGCGACTGCCCGGGATCAGGATGCGCACCCCGGTCTGCGGGCATGTCTCGAAAGCGAGAGTTTTCAAAAACAAATGTGGAAACAGTGTTGACAACAAGTGGATAAAATGTGACAACCTTCTTCTCGCGGCGGGTTTCAGCGGGTTGACGTCAGAGGGTGAGTTCTGCACATGGTGTGGATCCTGGCAAGCGAGCGGCAGGCGGGAAGGAAACAGGAGGGCGTGGTGGCCCGGAGACGTCGGGAGGCGAAATGCGGGTTGTGATTCAGCGCGTGAGCAGGGCGTGCGTGCGCGTGGAGGGACGAACGGTGGGCGATATCGGAATCGGGCTGCTCGTGCTGGCGGGTTTCGCACCTGGAGATGGACCGGCTGAACTGGAGTGGATGGCGCGGAAGATAGGCGGCCTGAGGCTGTTTCGGGACGCGGACGGCAGGATGAACAGGGATGTGTCGGAGGCGGGGGGCTCACTCCTCATCGTCTCCCAGTTCACATTGTACGGAGATGCGTCGAAGGGCCGGCGGCCGAGCTTCGTGCATGCCGCTCCTCCCGAGGAAGCGGAAGTGCTGTACCGCCAGTTCGTGGATGCCTGCCGACGGGGAACCGTGCCCGTCGCCGAAGGTCGGTTCGGCGCGATGATGGATGTCGAACTGGTGAATGATGGACCCGTCACGCTGGTGATCGACAGATGACGCTGGTGATCGACAGATGAGGCCGAGCCTCGTGCTGGCTTCCGCGTCACCCCGTCGCGCGGTGATCCTGGAGCTGTTGTCGATCCCATTCGAAGTGCGGGTGCCGAACAGCCCGGAGACGCTGCTCACCGGGGAACTTCCGGCCGTCGCTGCGCGCAGGCTCGCAACCGAGAAAGCCGACTCGGTTCCCCTCGAGTCAGGGGAGATCGCATTGGCCGCGGACACGATCGTGGCGCTCGGGTCCGAACCACTTGGAAAGCCCGCCGATCGGGACGACGCGGTGGAGATGCTGCTTCGATTGTCGGGACGGGATCACTTCGTGTACACCGGACTCGCAGTGCGATCGGAAGCACTTACAGTGTCGGGAGTAGAGCGGACGAGAGTGCGTTTCCGCCAGCTTGCTCGCCCCGAATGCGAGGAATACGTTGCCACCGGCGAGCCGCTGGACAAGGCGGGAGCCTACGGAATCCAGGGGCGCGGAGCCGCGCTCGTCGAACAGATCGACGGTGACTTCTACAACGTGGTGGGACTTCCCGTGCAACTCCTTTTCTCTCTTCTCGGCCGGCACGGAATCCGCTACGACTTCGCGGGTCTCGAGATCGTCCAATCGGGCAGTCCTGTGCCGGGATTGAGCACGGACGGGTGAGTACAGAGACCGCGATTCTCGCGATCGACCAGGGAACGACGAGCTCCCGGGCCCTGACGATCGGGCGGGATGGCGCGATTCTCGGATCTGCGTACCAGGAGTTTCCCCAGTACTTCCCTGCGCCGGGCCAGGTCGAGCACGATGCGGATGAGATCTGGTCGTCGGTCCGGTCCGTCATCGATCGGGTACTGGCGGAGTCCGACCTGGAGCTGTCCCGGGTGGCGGCGATCGGGATTACGAATCAGCGCGAGACGACGGTCGTGTGGGATCGGGCCACGAGCCGGCCGCTCGCGCCCGCGATCGTATGGCAGGACCGGCGGACGGCCAGGCGATGCGAGCAGCTTCGGGCGGACGGGCTTGCCGATATGATCCGGGCGCGCACGGGACTGGTAGCCGACCCGTACTTCTCGGCGACGAAGCTCGAGTGGCTGCTCGAACGGAACCCGGAGTGGCGTGCCAGGGCAGCTGCGGGTGAGATCTGTTTCGGCACTATCGACTCGTGGCTCATTTTTCGGCTGACCGGCGGCCGACTCCATGCCACCGATCACACGAATGCTTCACGTACACTTCTCTACTCGCTCGACAGCCGAAGCTGGGATCCCGAGCTGTGTTCCCTGTTCGGTGTGCCGGAGCCGATGTTGCCCGAGATCCGTCCGTCCGCCGGCGACTTCGGCTGCACCGACCCGGATGTCATCGGGGCGGAGATCCCGATCGCGGGGGTGGCCGGCGACCAGCAGGCGGCCCTGTACGGTCATGGCGGATGGAACCGGGGCGACGCGAAGAACACGTACGGGACGGGGGCGTTCCTCCTCCTCCACACGGGTCCGGAGCGAGGAGCCGAGCAGTCCGGCGTACTCACCACGGTGGCATGTGGACCGCGAGGCGAGCCGGAGTTTGCGCGAGAGGGATCGATTCTCGTCGCGGGGGCGGCCATCCAGTGGCTGCGTGACGGACTCGGACTGATTGCCAGCTCAGCCGTCAGCGAGGAACTTGCCGGCAGCGTGAACGACACAGGGGGAGTCGTGTTCGTGCCTGCTTTTGCCGGCCTCGGTACCCCGTACTGGGTTCCGGAGGCTCGCGGAGCGATATTCGGTCTGACCCGCGGAACTGAGCGCGCTCACCTTGTGCGAGCCGCGCTTGAGGCGATGGCCTGTGGGACGGTGGAGGTGCTGGAGGCGATGACGGAATCGTCGTCGGTCCCCATCGGTCGGTTCCGGGCCGACGGAGGTGCCGCCGGTAACGACTGGTTGATGCAGTTCCAGGCAGACTTGCTCGGCGTGGACGTACATCGGCCAGAGGCGAAGGAACTGACGGCGATCGGCGCAGCCGGCCTGGCGGGAGTGGGAAGTGGCTTCTGGGCCCGGCCGGAAGAGTTCCTCGGTGCCCTGGGAGAGGAGTCGGTGTTCTCGCCTGGCGTGGATGCGGACGTAACGCGTGATCGGGCGATGATAGAATGGCGCCGGGCGGTTCGCGCCGTGATCGGCTGGACGGAGGACGGATCCGGATGAGCACGGCGTCGCCGGGTTTCAGGCCGTTGCGAATCGGGGTGATCGGTTCCGCCACGGCATCCGACCACGGACGTGAGACCGCCCGGGCCGTCGGTCGGGCCCTCGCTCTTGCGGAGGCCGTGCTCGTGTGCGGCGGCGGGAGCGGTGTCATGGCGGAGGCCGCGGCGGGCGCGGCTGCCGAAGGAGGGCTCGTGCTCGGCATTCTCCCGGGAGACGACCCGCAAGCGGCAGCCGTGGGGGTGACGATTCCGATCGCCACCGGGCTCGGCGAGAGCCGCAACGTGCTCGTCGTGAAAGCATCTGAGGCGCTGATCGCCGTCGAGGGAGAGTGGGGGACCTTGAATGAGGCCGCTCTCTGCATGAAGATCGGTCGACCGCTCGTGGGAATCCGGGACGCGCTCGGCGACCGCTTCCCGATCGAGCGATTCCAGGAACCGGCGGCTGCGGTCGCGCGGGCGCTGGAGCTGGCTTCGGCCCGTCGTCATCCGGACGGCGGAACGGGGAACCCAACTCGTTAAACAGGCGGTGCAAACGTGGCGGCGGTCTACATATTCGGTGGAATCCTCGCGGTCCTGCTTGCGGCAGTCATCTTCGCGCCGCTGGTCGAACGCAAGAGTGTGCGGGAGGCGGAAGCTCCCACGGCCGAGGGTCGAAAAGCCCGGGCGCTGGATGCCCTGCGGGAGCTGGAATTCGAGTACGAGACGGACAAAATGGCGGAGATCGACTACAACCGGCTGCGGGCGTACTGGGCAAACGAAGCGATCGCGGCCCGTGACTCTCTCGGTGAGTCCGCCGACCAGTCTGTCGAAGGCGAGTGCCCCGTGTGCGGCGCGGCGGTGCGCGCCGGTGCGAAGTTCTGCTCTCGATGCGGCCAGGCCGTGGCTGGCACCGCCGAAGGCGCCTGAGTGGTTGCACCCGTGAAGCGGCCGGTCGATCTGCGCAGTGACACCGTCACGCGTCCGCCGCCGGGAATGCGGCACGCCATGGCCGAGGCCGAGGTGGACGACGACGTGCTCGGGAAGGACCCCACAGTGGACCTGCTCGAGCGCCGGGTCGCCGATCTCCTGGGGAAGGATGCCGCGCTGTTCTTCCCGTCGGGCACCCAGGCCAACCAGACGGCGATGCTGCTGCACACCTCACCCGGTACCGAGACCGTGTGCGACAGTCAGTCACACGTGTTCAACTACGAGGTCGCGGATGCGGCCTGGCTCGCCGGAGTTCAGCTGAATCCTGTCGAGTCCGATCGCGGCCGGTTGACCGCGGCCGACGTGATGAAGGCGATCCGGCCGGGCGACCGGCATCACTCCCGCACTTCTCTCGTGTGGATGGAGAACACGCACAACATGCACGGTGGCGTCGTCGTTCCGCTGACCACGATGCAATCCGTGCGGGAGCTGGCCAGCGAGCGGGAGCTTCCCGTGCACCTCGACGGGGCCCGGTTGTGGAACGCCTCTGCCGCCACCGGCACACCGCTGTCCGACTATTCCGCCTGTGCCGACACCGTGATGGTGTGCTTCTCGAAGGGGCTCGGATGCCCGATCGGTTCCATGCTGGCCGGACCGCAGGAGCTGATTGAAGCAGCCTGGTCCGTGCGAAAACGGCTGGGCGGCGGAATGCGCCAGGTCGGGATCTTGGCGGCTGCGGGGTTGTGGTCACTCGACCACAGCCTGCCGGGACTCGTGGACGATCACGCCCGTGCCGCGAAGCTGGCGGAAGGGTGCCAGCAGATCGACGGTCTCAGGCCGGTCGAGCCCGACACCAACATCGTGATGATCGACATCACGACCGCTGGAATCGATGCCGCCGAGCTGGCTCGACGACTCGAGGAGCGGGGGGTGCTGCTGATGCCGGCGGGTCCGGCCCGGGTCCGCGCGGTGACTCACTCTGACATCGACGATGAAGGGATTCACACGGCTCTCGAGGCGTTCCGTTCGGCGATGGTCTGATCAAGCGCCGCGAGCATCTGTTCGCTATGTTTCGAGTCGGTGGATCGGACGGAAACACATCAGACTGCAACCAGGGAGACGAAGAATGTCCGTCGCAAAAGTCACCGAGATTACCGCGTCGTCGGAGGTGAGCTTCGACGATGCCGTGAAGGTCGGGATCGCACGCGCCCACAAGACGCTCAAGAACATCCGTGGCGCGTGGATCAACGAAATGACGGTGGAAGTGAAGGACGGAGAAGTCGTGGGCTACCGGGTGAACATGAAGGTGACGTTCGTCCTGGCCGACTGACCGCTATCCGTTCGGGCGGGCGTCGCAGAGCAGCGGCCTGCCCGCAGTCAGTCGCCGGATCGGCCCCGGCCCGGGCCGACCGGTTATCTCTCTTCTTCCTCTCGATCGCCCTCCGGTGCCCACGCCAGGGCGACCAGTTCGATCCCGATCTCGCTCTTGCGCGGTGACAGCGTGATTTCCTCGATCTCGAGCGCGTCCACCGCCCAGTCGGACCGCACCTGATCCAGTTTTTCTCCGAGTTCCACCTCGATCTGCTTCAACCGTTCGGTGAGTTCCTCAATCGACCTTTCCGCTCGCTGCACGTCATCCCGCTGAGTCGCCGCACGCCCTACCTGCCGCGCCGCGGTTGCCGCCCTGGAGGTGGTGGTCCGGCGGCCCAGGAGCGCCCCGAGCAGGGTCGAGCCGAGACTCACGGCGCTTTCCAGACGCTGCGAATCGTATTGTGATTGTTCGCGGTCAAGGCGGTTCCGGGCCGTGGCAAGTTTTGTTTCGATCGAGTCGACCTTGCGGCCGTACTGGTCCCGGATCTTCGCGACCGCTGAATCTCGGGAGGCGCGAGCTTCCTCCCGGACCCGGACCCGAAATCCGTCCTCCGACTCGCCCGGATTCGAGGTCAGCTTCAATGCCGGGATGCGGTAGAGACGAAGCGGCCGCTCACGATACAGCCACGCCTTGAGCCGCGACGCCCAGCGGCGGCGCTTCTTCGCGCCTATCGAACTGGCAGGAAGAGGCCCGTACCGGGCCGACACCGGCGCAGGCTGATCCAGCTCCGGGATCCCTTGCAGTTCCTCGGCTCCAGCCCAGGGATCGGTTGCCGGGGCGTCGCCGATCGATGCCAGCACGGCCACGTCCTGCCATACATCGACACCGAGAGACACGCGAACGTAGTGGAGACCCGCGAGCCCGAGCAGTGCCGGCCGCCAGACCGCGGTGGAGTCTGCCCCGTGTCCCGCACCAGGAGACAGAAAAACCTCCCGAATGTCCGGCGGCACGACCGGACGATCTGACGTCAGCTCCTCACCCGGAATGGTCTTCGGTCCTGGTTCTGAAGGCTGGATCGACTCTGTACGGTCGGGATCCCGGGCCGCCGGCTCCGCTCTGCGGTCCTGCATCAAGCGACGGACCTCAGGTCGAGTCAGAGGTCCCCGCAGGTATGACATGGCCCACCGGGTCCGGATCAACTCCGGGCCTTCGGCATGCACATTTCCCACCAGGAAGGTCCGTTTCTCGAGTCCGGAGAGAAGCCGGTCCATCCGCTTGCGATCCAGCCCGCCCTCGGCCGCTATGGACTCTCCCTCGAGTCCTTCGATCACCCGCTCCTTGTCACGCTCGGTCTGCAGGCGTCCGAGAAACCAGGTGCCTGTGTTTCCCAGGCCCTTATAGTCGAGATCCACGGGATTCTGGGTGGCCAGGACGATCCCGAGTCCGTACGCGCGGGCCTGCTTGAGCAGGGTCAACAGAGGTGGTTTGGACGGAGGCTGCCGGACAGGCGGCATATAGCCCATCACCTCGTCGATGTACAGGAGAGCGCGCAGGGAGGATGTTCCCGGCTGCGAGCGAACCCAGGCCAGGAGCTCGTTCAGCAACAATGTGACGAAGAACATCCGCTCGGCGTCCGGCAGATGCGCGATCGAGAATATCGAGATTCGCGGCTGGCCATCCGGGGTCCACAGCAGCGACGGAATGTCGAGTGGCGGTCCTTCGAGCCAGGCTTCGAATCCGGGCGCGGCGATCAGGTTGTTCAGTGTCGTCGCGAGCTCGAACCGGGCCGGTGCGGAGAAGAATGACTCGAGATCGAGAACGCCGACTCGCTCGAAGCCCGGCTTCTGGACAGCTCGAATCAGGGCTCCGAGATCGAAGTCTCGCCCGGCCGCCCAGCCCTGCTCGATGATTCTCGATAACAGGATGTGCTCACGGCTGTGGACAGGATCGGCCTCGATCCCGGCAAGAAAAAGGAGCCCGGACACGGCCGTAGCCACCCGTTCCCGCAGCGCATCCGGGTCATGCCGAACGGTGTCGGTCGGCGCTCTGAACGACCTGAGGACCGCGATCGGAAGCCCGTGGTTCGCTCCCGGTGTGAAGATCGGTATGTCCACGGCTGCACGCAGACGCCGGATCCTCTCCCCGTCCTGGCCTGACTCCGCCAGCCCGCTACGCCACAGGGTTGCCGTCTCCTCGGCGAGCTCATCCGGAGATATCCCACGCCGCGCGGCCTCTGACTCATCGATCCATGGCCGGAAGTCCCCGGGCTGAAGCTCCGGAAAGGTCAGGAGAAGATTCCCGATATCGCCCTTCGGATCGATCACCAGCGCCGGGATTCCGTCGAGAGCGGCTTCTTCGAGCAGCGTGAGGCACAGACCCGTCTTGCCGCTCCCCGTCATTCCGAGAACCACCGCGTGCGTGGTCAGGTCGCGGGTGTCGTACATCCAGGGTGGGGAATCGGCCTCGGCGGCCATGCGACCGAGATAGAATGACCCAAGTCCCTCGATCGCCCCGGCAGGCACGGGCGGCGGACCGCCCCTTACTTCCTCCGCCATGTCTGACTCCCCGCACTGGTGTGGCGTCACGCAGAGATCGACGCCGGATTCGTAGAATCGCCGTCCGCCGAATCGTGACTCCGACGATCCGGGAAGGCAAGGCGTGGGTCCGAAAGCTCCGGAACCTGTTGAACGGCAGTTGAGGCGCTCCAGCGATCTCTGCCCTGTCCGGGTGCAGCCGGCGTCGCAACTGTTCGCCGTTCGGGCCCGACCCGAACAAATTGCGAAAGTCAGAGGGGCCCGGTATACTGATCGCACCGACAACCGACCCCGAATTCGAGGACGAAACGCAATGGCATTGGAGTTGAGCGACGAACGGAGAAAGGCCCTCACCGTGGCGATCAATCAGATCGAACGACAGCACGGAAAGGGTGCGATCATGCGGCTCGGTCTCGATCGGGCCCGGGTGAAGATCCCGATAATTTCGACCGGGGCGCTGAACCTGGACCACGCCACCGGCATCGGCGGGATTCCGCGGAGCCGCGTGACCGAGATCTTCGGTCCCGAGTCTTCGGGCAAGACGACGCTGACGCTTCATGTGATCGCGAACGCGCAGAAGGATGGGGGCGTCGCGGCCTTCATCGATGCCGAGCACGCGCTGGACGTTAAGTATGCGCATAACCTCGGGGTCGATGTCGAAAACCTGCTCGTGTCTCAGCCGGACACGGGCGAGCAGGCGCTGGAGATCGCGGAAGTTCTCGTCCGGTCGGGCGCCCTGGATGTGATCGTCATCGATTCCGTGGCGGCTCTCGTCCCGCGAGCCGAGATCGAAGGAGAGATGGGCGACTCGCACGTCGGCCTGCACGCCCGGCTCATGTCACAGGCGCTTCGGAAGCTCACGGGCGCGATCGGGCGGTCCAACACATCCGTCATCTTCACGAATCAGATCCGCGAGAAAATCGGCGTCATGTTCGGGAATCCCGAGACGACGACCGGTGGCAGGGCGCTCAAGTTCTACTCCTCCCTCCGGCTGGATATCCGCCGGATCGCCTCGATCAAGGAGGGAAATGAGCAGGTGGGCAACCGGACGCGCGTGAAGGTGGTCAAGAACAAGTGCGCTCCTCCGTTCCGGATGGCGGAATTTGACATCATGTTCAGCGAGGGGATCAGTCGGACCGGCATCCTCGTGGACCTGGGCGAGGAACACGGCATCGTGCAACGCTCGGGCGCGTGGTACTCCTACGGCGACGATGTCCGGCTCGGGCACGGGCGTGAAAACTCAAAGGTGTTCCTGCGTGAGAACCCCGATGTCGCGGACGAGATCGAGCAGAAGCTCCGGGTTCTGCTGGGGATCACGGCCGTCGATACCGAGGCGGACGAGGCGGAAGAGGCGGAAGAGGCGAAGGAAGACAGCCCGGAGACCGTGGAGGTCTGAGCCTCCTGCTGCGGCCTCACGAGCGGCCAACCGGAGTTCGGGAGCCCGACGACTCATGCCCCGGATAACGCGCCTTGCTGCGAGTCGCCGAACCGGACGGGTCCTGCTCGAGCTCGATGGTGAGCCGTGGGGCTCGTTGCCCGACTCGATCGTCCGGTCCAACTCGCTTTGCGAAGGACGCGACCTGGACGAGGCGGAACTGGACGCCCTCGGCACCGATACTGCCCGGGCCGAAGCGCTGGATGCGGCATTGTACTGCCTCGCCTATCGCCCCCGAAGCCGGGCGGAGCTTCTCCGCCATCTACGCAGGAAGGGCCACTCCGAAGAACCTGTCTGCGCGGCGATCAGGCGGTGTGAGGAGCTGGGCTACATCGATGACGGGGCGTTCGCCCTTTCCTTCGTGCGGGACCGGATTCGACTTCGTCCTTCGGGTCGACGGCGGCTTCGCTCCGAGCTCGGAGCCCGAGGAGTCGGGATCGAGGATGCGGATGCAGCGATCGAGGAGGCGTTCCGCGAATTCGGAATATCCGAGCTTGACCTGCTGCACCGGTCGGCCACCCGTCGTGCCAGGGCTCTTCAGTCGGCGGAGCGGTCGGGAGCACGCCGGCGTCTCACGGGGTACCTCCTGCGACGCGGATTCGCGGGAGCCGATGTCCGATCGATAGTCAATGAGCTTCTTCCAGAATCTGATCGGCCCTGAACCGGGCATTTCAGCCAGCCGGGGCCGTTCGATTGTATCGGTCACAGCCTCGACTCATATTAAAGGTTTGCGAAGAATCGGACATCGGCGGCTTACGAACCCGAAAGACCTCGAGCGGACGCCATGACTTCGTACGAAATCCGTTCACGCTTCATACAGTATTTCGAGCGACAGGGGCACCTGTACCTGCCGAGCAGTTCGCTCGTCCCCGAATCGGATCCGACTCTGCTGTTCACGAACGCCGGGATGGTCCAGTTCAAGGGCATTTTCGTGGGCGAGCAGAAACGCCCGGGACCGCGTGCCGTCACGTCGCAGAAATGCCTCCGGGTGAGCGGCAAGCACAACGATCTCGAAGAAGTCGGCAGGACGGCCCGACATCACACGTTCTTCGAGATGCTCGGGAACTTCTCGTTTGGCGACTATTTCAAGCGAGATGCAATTCAATTCGCATGGGAATTTCTGGTTGACGAGCTCGGGCTCGATCCAGAGCGCCTGTGGGCGACGGTGCATCACAGTGATGACGAAGCAGCGGAACTCTGGCCTGAACTCACGGAAATCCCTGCCGAACGGGTGTTCCGACTCGGCGACAAGGACAACTTCTGGCAGATGGGCGAGACCGGCCCCTGCGGTCCCTGCTCCGAGATCCACTACGACATGCGACCGGACTCCGAGCGCCACACGCGTCTCGATTCCGAGACCTTCGTGGCGCTCGGCGAGGCGGACCGCTTCATGGAGATCTGGAATCTGGTCTTCATGCAGTTCGATCGTACAGCCGAAGGAGATCAGCCGCTTCCCCGGCCGTCGATCGATACGGGTGCCGGCCTGGAGAGAATTGCGGCGATCCTGCAGGGAACGTGGACGAATTATCACACGGACCTGTTCATACCGATCATCGAGCGAGCGGAGGAGGTCGTCGGAATCCCCTATTCGCGTAAGGCGGAGGACTGGGACGAAGGACTGCCGTTCCGCGTCCTGGCTGATCACGCGCGGGCCGTGGCATTCATGCTGTCTGACGGGGTGTTTCCGTCCAACGAGGGGCGCGGTTACGTGTTGCGCAGGATTCTGCGTCGCGCCGGCCGATACGCCTGGCTGCTCGGCCGACGTGAGCCGACGCTCGATCGTCTCGTAGGGGTGGTCGTAGACCTGATGAGCGATGTGTATCCTGAGTTGTCAGCGAGGCGCACGCATATCGAACGCACGACACGAGCGGAAGAGGAACGATTCCTGGCCACGATCGAAGCCGGCATGGATCGGTTCGAACAGGTCGCTCCGAAGGGTGGTACGGGGTCGATACCGGGGGCTGAGGCATTCAAGCTGTACGACACGTTCGGGTTTCCCCTCGACCTGACCCAGCTCATGGCGGCTGAGCGTGGCTGGAGCGTCGACCAGGACGGATTCGACACTGCCCTCGAAGAACAGCGCAAGCGATCCCGGAATTACTCGTCCGCACTCGGGTCGGCGGTTCTCGGTCCCGACGGATCGGGGCTGGACGAGCAGGCCTTGCTGCAAGCTCGCGGAATCGGTGCCGACATGGAGCAGGAATTCGTCGGTTACGACAGACTCCGGGTCGAGTCGGCCGTCCTTGCGCAGGAGGAATTGAACGGTGCCCGGGCCTTCGTGCTCGAGCTGAATCCATTTTACGTCGAGGCGGGCGGACAGGTCAGCGACAGCGGGTACTTGCGGGGCGAGGGGTGGGAGCTAGCCGTGCAATCCGTCGTGAAGAATGACCGGGGCCAGACCGTGGTCGTGGGGGAGCCGACGCATGGGCAGATCCCAGACGCTCCTGACAGCGTGCTGGCAGTTGTCGAGGAGCACTCCAGGCGCGATACGGAGCGAAACCACACGGCGACGCACCTCCTGCATGCGGCGTTGAGATCCGTGCTCGGCGAGCACGTTCACCAGGCGGGGTCACTCGTGGCGCCGGACCGGCTACGATTCGACTTCAGCCACCATAGTCAACTGACAGACGACGAGCGGTCCGAGATCGAGCGGCGGGTCAACGAAGCTGTGTGGGGGAACACCTCGGTAGAAATCGAGCACCGGCCGTACCGTGAAGCCCTGGACTCGGGGGCGATGGCGCTGTTCGGTGAGAAGTACGGCGACGTAGTCCGGACCGTCAGCGTTCCCGGCGTGAGCCTGGAGCTGTGCGGGGGCTGCCACGTCCGATCGACGGGCCAGATCGGCCTGTTCCGCATCGTGTCGGAAACCGGCGTGGCCGCGGGAGTCCGACGGGTCGAAGCGGTAACCGGGCCCCGAGCTTACAGTCGTCTGCTGCACGTGGAAGGGCTGATCGCGGAGCTGGCAGAGCGGCTGCGCGTCCCGCCCGCGGAGGTGCCTCGCAGGGTAGTGGCTCTGCTCGAGGAACGAGACCAGCTCGAGGGAACACTGGCGGAACAACGGGGGGCGGACTCGGAGGGTGTGGCCCGCCGCCTGATCGACGAAGCCGGGCCGCTTACCTCCGAACAGACGCGTCTCGTGCGAGCGGAAATTGAACTCCCGGCGGGTTCGGACGTCGCCGCATTCGGTGACCAGCTTCGCTCAGGCCTGGGGTCCGGCGCGGCGATCGTTCATGTGCGGACAGCCGATGGAAAGGGCTCGATACTGAGCGTGGTCACTGACGATTGGATTCGACGGGGCTTGAAAGCGGGGGACCTGGTTCGGGCGGCGAGCCAGGCCACCGGGTCTGGAGGTGGCGGCAAGCCCCACCTGGCGCAGGGAGGCGTCGGCGATCCCTCCAGAGTGTCCGATGCGCTCGATGCCGCTGCGAGCCTGGCGAAAGAAACGGCGGCATCCGGGGAATGACGACTCTCTCAGCGGCAGAACGGTGGCTGGACGAGCGGCTCGACGAGGCACCGTCCGAGCTCGCCATGGATGTTCGGACGCTCGTCCAGGCCGTGGGAGACGACGCACAGGACGACAGTGGTGACGCGATTGCCGAACTTCTCGCCCGGGCCGGGTTGTCGGGCCTCGCTGAGATCGTGGATGGTCGCGGGGGCCGTGAAACGGCGCTCCGCCTTCTGGCGGCGGATGCGGCATTGACCCTGGCCTTCGAGGCGGCGGCTGAGCTGGATGGAGACGTTCAAGCCCTGTGCACTCGACTCGGTCCATGCGGAGAGCTCGGCAGGCGACTGGACCGGGAAGTCCGGGTCGGAGGTGGCCGCTGAGCTCGGAACTCGCGCCGGCCGGGAGGCTCGTCGATCTCCACTGCCACCTGGTACCTGGCGTGGACGACGGCGCACGCAGTCTGGAGGACGCGATCTCCTGCCTCGAGTCGTTCCGTGACGCCGGTATCCTGCGAGTCGTCACGACGCCTCACCTCACGGCGAGTCACGTGCACAGCTCCTGGCGGAAACGGATCGAGAAGCGGTTCCTCAAGTTGCAGACCGCCGCGCAGAAACGAGTTCCGGAGGTAGAGCTGTCCCTGTCATTCGAGATCCGCATCGACGAGCCGGAATCCGATCTGTCCGATCCCGGTCTCGGCCTGGGTGGGGGTGCGCTTCTGGTGGAATTCCCCCAGCTCATGCTTCCGGCATTTCCGGAACTGATGCTCACGAGTGTGGCGGAGCAGGGCTGGCGCGTGGCGCTTGCCCACCCCGAGCGTTACACGGGAATCGGGCGTGCCTACGGTTGGATCGAGCGCTGGCGTGAGGCGGGAGCCCTGATGGTCGTCAACGTCGGGAGCCTGCTCGGTGAGTATGGGACGGAAGCGGAACAGGTTTCCCGTCAGATGCTGGCCCGGGGGCACGTGGACTGCCTGGCCTCCGATCATCACGCGCGGCCTGGTCGATCCACATCCCTGAAGGACGGGTGGGATCGGCTGAGTCTGAGCCCGACGCCGGAGGCGGCGGATCTCCTCACGGTTACGAACCCTGCCGCGATCCTCGCGGGGGAGGAGTGCGAGCCGATTCCCCCGGTGGACCTTTCATCGGCTCTCGTGAGACGACTGAGGAGAATGGTACAGGGGGGACGGTCATGAATCGGGTCGACGCAGTGAGCGCCGTGAAGGCGCAACTCGAGTATCTGTCGCAGACGGCTCTCCGCTCGGCTGACGCAGTCGCGGAGCCGGCCGGGCAGTACGCCCGTCTCGTGATCGACACGTTCGATCGAGGGGGTCGGCTCCTGTTCTGCGGCAACGGAGGAAGTGCTGCTACGGTCGAGCACGTGGTCACGGAGTACATGATTCGGCTCAAGCGGCAGCGAGAGCCATTGCCGGCGATCGCGCTCACGGCCGGCTCCGCGCAGCTCACGGCGGCGGCCAACGACTTCGGCTACGAGAACGTTTTCGTTCGCGGCGTTCGTGCGTTCGGCCGGCCGGGTGATTTACTGGTGCTGCATTCCACGTCGGGAGATTCGGCCAACCTTCTCGCCGCGGCGAGCGAAGCCGCCGCTCTGCGGATCACCACGGTCGCTCTGCTCGGGGAGACCGGCGGCCGACTGGCGCCGGTGGTCGATCTTCCGATCCTGGTGCCCTCCACGGACACTGCACGGATCCAGGAGATTCACCTGGCGATCGAGCACGCCGTGGCGGAGATCGTGGACTCGTACTTTGCTGACGAGGGGGGGGGCGGCGTGAGCGACAGGCAGACCCGGCTCCCGGGTCTCGATGACAGGGCTGTACTGGTCACTGGCGGATCGCGTGGCATCGGCCGCGCGACCGCGGTCATGCTCGCCGGTTGCGGGGCCCGCGTCGGAATCGGGTACCGTTCTGATGAGCGGGCGGCCGCCGAGGCCGTGGATCTGGCGTTGTCGGCCGGAGCTGCATCTGCCTGGAGCTTCCCGGCCGATCTGACCGACCCCGCCGGGGTCGAGGCCCTGTTCGAGGAGTCCGATCGGCAGTTCGGGAGCGTCCTGGATGTGTTCGTCGGGAACGCGGGCATCTGGAATGAGCGCGAACGCCCGATTCGTGAGCTGCCGCTGGAGGAATGGACGGCCATGATCGAAACGAATCTCACGTCCATTTACCTGTCGACCCGTGCGGCGGTAGCGAGACTGGGCGAGGGCGGGCGCATCATTCTCGTCACCTCCACCGCGGCACAGCGTGGCGAGGCCGGACACAGTCACTATGCGGCGAGCAAGGGAGCGATCCAGTCGTTCGTCAAGTCGCTCGCCGTAGAACTCGGTCCGGCTGGCGTGACCGTGAACGCGGTGGCGCCGGGCTGGGTGGATACGGAGATGTCAGCGAACGTCCTGCGCGGAGAGACCCGGGCGATGATCGAGACGGAGATTCCCGTGCGGCGGATTGCCGAACCCGAGGACATTGCCGGGCCGATCGCATTCCTGGCCAGCGATCTGGCCCGTCACGTGAACGGAGAAGTGCTGAACGTCAACGGTGGGAGCGTACTCTGCGGTTGAGGAGCTGGCCGTGATCACGAGTCCTGGATCCGGTTTTCCGGATCTCGATCCCCCCGAGGGATTCCGGGCGATCGCCGACCGCCTCGAAACGTCCGGGTTCGAGGCCTGGGGGGTCGGAGGGGCAATCCGCGATGCCTTGCTCGGTGCCGACCGGGCCGATTGGGATATCGCGACAGACGCCCGGCCCGAGCAGGTCCAGGGCCTGTTCCGTCGGACCGTTCCTCTCGGTATCGAGCACGGGACGGTCGGGGTGATCAGTCCGGATGGGTCGATGTACGAGGTCACGACATTTCGTCGTGATGTGGAGACTGACGGACGGCACGCAGTCGTCGAATTCGCGGATTCGATTGACGAAGACCTGTCGCGTCGTGACTTCACGATCAACGCGGTTGCCTGGAGACCGGCCACGGGCGAGGTCCGGGATCCTCACGGGGGGCGTGACGATCTCGATCGCAGGATCCTGCGGGCCGTGGGTGATCCGGCGGAGCGGTTTGCCGAGGACTACCTTCGGATCCTTCGTGGGCTGCGATTTGCCGGCCGATACTCCCTCGAGATCGATCCCACTACCCGGGCGGAACTGGCGAACGCCGTGAGCGGGCTCGGGCGACTCTCGGCAGAACGCGTTCGCGAGGAGCTGCTGAAGGGCCTCGCCGGCCCCGGTGCAGGGGAAGTCCTGGCCCTGTATGCGGAGACCGGAGCACTCGAACCATGGTATCCCGAGCTTGCGACCGTGGCTCGCGAGGACCCGCGCTGGGCATCGACGCTCGCGGCGATCGATGCGATCCCCGCTCATCGAAGCTCCCTGCGGCTCGTGCGGCTGCTCCTTGCATTGCCACGTGACGGAGACCCCGAGGGAACAAAGGCGAGCGAATTGCTCGACAGGATGAAGTTCTCCAGGGCGGAGACGCGTCGGGCAGTGCACCTGTGGCGCGAGTATCTCCCTCTGGTGAGTCCGTCCGATTCGGCGGCCAGGATTCGGGAGTGGTTGTCGGAAGTGGGGGTCGAGCACGCGCGCGACCTGTTCCGATTGCACTTCGCGGTCGCGAGGGCTGCCGGCGCCAGCGAGTCCGAGCGGATTCTGCTGCACAGCTGGCGCCGCGTGCACGATGAGCTCGTCAGCGGTGCTCCCGTGGACCTGGCGGACCTGGCCGTGGACGGCAACGATCTTCTCGAACTCGGTCTGCCGAGCGGGCCGTTGATCGGACTGATGCTCGAAGAATTGTCTGCGCAGGTGATCGAGGACCCCTCCCGGAACGAGCGGGAGACGCTCCTCGCGGAGGCGCGGGAGCTCATCGAGCTCGGGGCGCTGGATGGGATCGATGAACACTGATGATGATCGGGTGACAGACGCACCCAGCCTGTTCGGTCCTGATGCCGGGCGGAAAGCCGACGGGGTACAGATGCCCGGATCGGGCGCCCCGCTGGCGGCCCGGATGCGCCCCCGCACGCTCGACGAATTCGTCGGACAGGACAGGCTCGTCGGCCGGGAAGGGGCGCTGCGTGAACTGATCGAGCGCGATCGAGTCCCGAGCCTGATCCTGTGGGGACCTCCGGGCTGTGGAAAGACGACTCTCGCCGCGATACTCGCAAGCCGGACCGGAGCCAGGTTCGAGTCGTTCAGCGCAGTCACGGAGGGTGTCGCCCGCGTACGTCAGTTGATCGCGCAGGCCGCCGAGCGGAAACGGGCCGGCGGGTCGGACACGATTCTGTTCGTCGACGAGATTCACCGGTTCAACCGCGCGCAGCAGGACGCTTTCCTGCCACATGTCGAGGCAGGCACGATCGTGCTGATAGGCGCGACGACGGAGAACCCGTCGTTCGAAGTCGTGGGTCCCCTGCTGAGCCGCATGCGTGTGTTCGTTCTGGATCCCCTCGAGGCGGAAGCGGTGGAGACCCTGCTGACACGGGCGCTGGCGGACACCGAGCGCGGCCTCGGCGAACTCGGCCTGGAGATCGAGCCTGAAGCTCTGCGACTTCTCGCAGCGTCGGTCGACGGAGATGCGAGGCGCGCTCTCAACGCGCTCGAAACGGCGGCCGAGCTCGTCAGCGCGGGTGGCCGGATCGGTACGTCGGAGGTCGAGCGTGGTCTGCAGCGGCGGTTCCCACGCTACGACAAATCCGGGGAAGAGCACTACAACCTCATCTCGGCCCTCCACAAGGCGGTCCGCGGCTCCGATCCGGATGGAGCCCTCTACTGGATGGCGCGCATGCTGGAAGGGGGCGAGAATCCGATGTTCATCGCCCGCCGGCTCGTGCGAATGGCGGTCGAGGACGTCGGGCTTGCTGATCCCGGCGCTCTTCGTGTCGCGCTGGCAGCCAGGGATGCCTACCACTTTCTCGGGTCACCCGAAGGCGAACTGGCTCTGGCCGAAGCGTGCCTTTATCTGGCCGTCGCGCCGAAGTCGAATCGCGTCTACCGGGCCTTCGTTGCCGCGTCCAGCGCTGCGAGGGACACGCCCGCCGAGCCCGTTCCCCTGCACATTCGGAACGCCCCAACCGACTTGATGAAGGATCTCGGCTACGGGGCTGGATATCGTTACGATCACGACTGGGCCGATGCGGTCGCACCCCAGCGATATCTGCCGGACTCCCTGAATGGAGCCACATTCTACGAGCCCGGTGCACAGGGCGTAGAGTCCCGGATCGCGGTTCGGATGCAGGAAATCCGGGAGGCACGTGCAAAGGCGGATCAGGGGCGATCCGGGCACACGCCCGGCGGCTCCGACGGCCACGAAGAGGGAGACTGAGCCACGGGCGCGCCGATTGAACTCCGTCCTCCCGTCGAGCGGGCGATCCTCGTTGGCGCTCCGCGACTCGATGAGCCGCAGCGGCTGGTCGATGAGCATCTGGAGGAACTCGCACGCCTGGTCGATACGGCGGGAGCCGAGGTTGCCGGCTCGATGATTCAGCGAATTGCTTCGCCACATCCGGCCACGTACATCGGACGGGGAAAGGCCGATCAGCTCAGGGTCCTCGCCGAGGAACAGTCCGCCACGCTCATCGTGTTTGACGAGGATCTGACGCCGGCTCAGGGCGCGGCACTCGAGAAGAAGGTCGGGGTTCGCGTCATGGACCGGACCGAGCTGATTCTCGACATTTTTGCACTGCGGGCTCGTACGGCCGAGGCGCGATTCCAGGTCGAGCTCGCACAACTCGAGTACATGCGCCCGAGGCTCAAGCGGATGTGGACCCATCTGTCGAGGACCCAGGGCGGGATCGGCATGCGCGGTCCTGGCGAGACGCAGCTCGAGACCGATCGACGGATGATCGATCGGAGGATCGCCCGACTTCGCAGGGAGCTCGGACACATTTCCCGGGCCCGCGGAACAAGGCGAAAGGGCCGGATCGAGGAGTACCGGGTTGCCCTCGTGGGGTACACGAACTCAGGGAAATCATCGATCCTGAAGGCCCTGTCTGGAAGCGATCTTTTCGTAGAGGACCGGCTGTTCGCCACTCTCGATTCGGCCACTCGGGCCGTGGATCTGGGTAGCGGATATCGGGCCCTGATCACCGATACGGTGGGGTTCATCCGCAAACTTCCTCATGGCCTGGTCGCGTCTTTCCAGGCCACGCTCGAGGAGGTAGCCGAGGCCGATCTTCTCGTCCACGTGATCGATGCGTCGAGCCCCAGTTGGGACCATCAGGTCGAAGCCGTCGAGGAAGTCCTGCACGAGATCGGCGCCGCGGGTCACCCGACCGTGCTTGCCTTCAACAAGGTGGATCAACTCACGCACCCGGAGGAAGACGCCCTGCGGCTGCGTGCCGCAAGCCTGTTCGGACCGCATGTTCTGACGTCGGTTCGTGAGGTGGACGGACTCGCTTCGCTGACGGCGGCCCTTCGCGTGCGAGTCCGGGCGGAGCGCCCGACGGTCGAGTTGTCGATCCCCGTGAGTGATGGAAAGACGCTTGCGCAGGCCTACCGGGAGTCCGAGGTGCTGGAACGCCGCGACACGGAAACCGCAGTCATTCTCACTGCCCGCGCGACCCGGGCGTTGATCGGCGCATGGAATCAGCAGCCGGGTGTCGGTGTTCGGGTCCGGGAAGGGACTTGAACGGGCTCGCGACCGCGGAGTCCTGACGGTACAATCCGCCGACCCGGGCGATGATACGGAATCGATGAACGGGAGTCAGAGATGAGGCTGTTCATCAACATTGATCACGTCGCTACAGTCCGGCAGGCACGCCGGACCGATGAGCCTGATCCGGTTCGAGCCGCGGTTCTCGCCGAGCTCGGTGGGGCCGACGGAATCACGGTCCACCTGCGGGAGGACCGGAGACATATCCAGGATCGAGATGTCGATCTGTTGATGCAGACCGTCCGGACGGCGGTCAATCTCGAGATCGCGGCGGTCGAAGCGATGGTGGACCTGGCGCTCGACTGGCGGCCGACGGCGGTTACCCTCGTTCCTGAGAACAGGGAGGAGATCACGACCGAAGGTGGTCTTCACCTGGCGGGTCCGCCCCGTGACCGGACGTCGGAGGCGGTTTCCCGCCTCAGGGCAGCCGGGATCCGGAGTTCGCTGTTCGTAGACCCGGACCCGGAACCGATCCGCGTATCGGCGGAGCTCGGAGCCGAGGCCGTGGAGCTGCACACGGGGGAGTATGCGAACTCCGGCAATGCCGTTGAACGGAATGCTCAGATCACGCGCTTGCGCGAGGCGGCGGAACTGGCTCGCAATCTGGGGCTGTGTGTGCACGCGGGACACGGACTGACGTATGAAAACGTCGACCCGGTGGCTGCCATAGAGACGTGCGAGGAGCTCAACATCGGACACTCGGTGATCAGTCGATCCGTGTTCGTCGGGATCGAACGGGCCGTGCGGGAGATGCAGGAGCGGGTGAGGCGGGCCCGCGCCTGATGGGCCACGTGATCGGCTGATGCGCGAACACCGGGGGAAGACCCTGATCGGGATCGTGATCACGATCGCCCTTCTGTGGTGGGTGCTGCGCGACGTCTCTGGCGCAGAAGTATGGCACGAGCTGCGCAATGCGAATCCGATCTGGCTCGGGCTGGCGGTCGTGCTTGCCACGTTCAGCATGGTGCTCCGGGCGATTCGCTGGCGGATTCTGCTCGAGCCCGTGGAGCCGAACACCAGTTTCGACTCCCGCTTCGGAGCCGTGTGCATCGGGTTCGCCGTGAACAACCTGTTGCCGGCTCGGCTGGGTGAGATCACCCGGGCGTTCGCGATCTCCCGGACGGAGCCGGTCCCGCTGTCCGCATCCATCGCCTCCATCGTCGTCGAGCGGATACTCGACGGAGTGGTGCTCGCCCTGTTTCTGTTCGCCACGATCTCGGCGCCGGGCTTCCCCCTCGGGGAGGGGACGACTGCGGAGCTGATTCGCCGGACGGCCAACTTCGGGGCGGTAGTGTTCGGGATCGGGCTCGGTCTGCTGTGGCTCGCTGCGCGAAACCCCGCAGGAGCGGTCGACCTGTTCGACCGGACAGTCGGCAAATGGCTTCCTGACAGGCTGTCCGACAGGGCGAGCCGGGCCGCTGGCGCATTCGTGGTGGGGCTCGGAGCGCTGGCCAGGCCGGGCGTATTCCTTCGAGCGCTGTTCTGGAGCTTCATCGTGTGGATCGACCTGTCGCTGTCGATCTGGGCCGGTATCATGGCGTTCGGGATCACCGGTCCCGGTGTCTCCGGCTCATTCTTCCTGCAGTCGGTGATTGCCTTCGCGGTGGCGGCTCCTTCGAGTCCGGGATTCTTCGGTGTATTCGAGGCGGCTGCCCGGCTGGGGCTCAGTCTGTGGAGCGTCGCCCCCGCCCGCATCGTGAGCTTCGCGACGAGCTACCATATCCTCACCTTCATTCCTGTAACCGTGCTGGGACTCTGGTACCTGCAACGGATCGGGCTGTCGTGGAAGGACATCGGACGATCCGAGGAGGACCCGGGATCGTCCGATCGGACCCGGGCGGGGACGGACCCGGGCCCGGAAGCATCGGAATGATCTCAGCTTCGGGGACCGTACGACGACTCGCTCCCGCCAAGCTGAACCTGCGGCTCCGCGTCCTTCAGCGGGACGAGACCGGGTATCACGGCGTCGAGACCCTGCTTCTCGCATTGGAGTTGTCCGACCGGATAACGCTGGTGCCGGGCCCGGCCGGAATCGGGCTCGAGGTGGAAGGAGACCCAGGGGTGCCCGCGGACTCCTCCAACCTCTGCTGGCGTGCGGCCGAGTCCCTGTGCGGGGCGGCAGGAATCGATCCCGCCGTTACGATTCAGCTCGAGAAACGAATACCGAGTGCAGCGGGTCTCGGAGGAGGAAGCTCGGATGCCGCGGCAGTGCTGGTCGCGTTGAACGAGATGCTGAACCTGCCGTTAGAGCGGGAAGATCTTCTGCGGATCGCCGGCGAACTGGGCAGCGATGTACCGTTCTGGCTCGTCGACAGCCCGCTCGCACTCGGGTGGGAGCGCGGCCGTCGGCTGATTCCGCTTCGGCCCCCGTCCGCCCGGCCAGTGCTGATAGCGGTTCCGCCGTTCGGCGTGTCGGCCGGTGACGCCTATCGGTGGTTGGCGGCGGATCGGAGAGCTGCGGATCCCGGCTCGGGGTCGAGCACGGATTCGGCGGGCGCGCTCGTACTTCCCCGGCCCGACGCAATGGCGGAGTGGAATGGCCTGGAGCCTCTCGTATTGAACGACCTCGAGGGCCCCGTATTCCGGAGGCACCCGGAGCTTCGCATCATTCGCGATGGCCTGCTCGAGCTCGGTGCGAGGATCGCCTTCCTGTGCGGCAGCGGTTCCTGTGTGGCGGGGATCTTCGATTCAGAGGATATCCGGGACCGGGCGGCGACGGAGCTCGAACAGCGGGCCGGAGTCGGGGTGATCCGCACTGCGACGAAGGAGCCGGACCCGGGTTGACGCTTTCGGACGTCCCGGCCATGTTCGCACCGTCCGTCCGGTCGGTCCGGGATGCGCCACCGGCCGGTCTCTGGCCCCTCGTCTAACGGTAAGACACCGGCCTTTGGAGCCGGTAATCCAGGTTCGATTCCTGGGGGGCCAGTCCGCTGTCTAGGTCTCCGGCCTGATCGATCGGGCATCCTCCCTCTGGTCAGTTGCGCCGGCCGCATTCTCCCACCCCCGCGTCAATCGTTCGGGCAGATGCAGTTGCCACCAGTCACGAGCCACCTCAGTGCCCCACGGCTCGACCGGCAGGGCATTCAGACGCGCGAGCAGGTCCATCGCGGAGGCAGGTCTCTCCGCAGGGTCCTTGGCCAGGCAGTCGAGCACGATCCGATCCAGCTCTGCCGGGATTCCTGTCTCGCTGAGACTTGATGGGAGCGGCGGCTCGTCCCGTACGTGCTGTGTGAGGACCGCGATCGACGTTGCTCCCTCGAACACGTCCCGTCCCGTGAGCATCCAGAATGCCACGCAGCCGAGCGCGTACAGGTCGGCCCTGTGATCGACCGGTCGGTCGCCGACGGCGATCTCCGGAGCCATGAACGCCGGGGTGCCCGTCGTCACATCGGGCGAGGTCAGATCTCGACTCGCCGAATCCTCATCGTTCGACGACTTCACGAGCCCGAAGTCGAGCACTTTCATGTAGTCCACTGCCACGCCCATCCGGCACGCGACCAGGTTCGACGGTTTGATGTCGCGGTGCACGAGCCCGCAATCGTGCGCCTCAGCGAGCGACAGGCATATCTGCTTGAGGAGATGGACGGTGCGGGGTGCGCCCAGCGGACCGAAGCGGCCGACGAGTTCACGCAGGTCCAGTCCGTTCAGCAGCTCCATGACGTAGTAAAACGTGCCATCTTCCGTAGTGCCGAAGTCGTACATTTCGATCGTGTGGGGCGACCTGAGATTCGCGGCGGCCCGGGCCTCGCGCCGGAACCGCTCGATGACCACCCCGGCGCGGTCCGGCCCCTCGGCCCCCAGTGCCTCTGGCCGGATCAGCTTGATCGCCGCGGGTCTTGCGAGAAGCCGGTGCGTCGCCTGATAGACGTTGCCCATGCCGCCATGTCCGATCCGCTTTCCCACCCGGTAGCTGCCGAGCTCACGCTCGCGTGACACTCGCTTGCCGAGACCGCGGATCACGGTCGCCGGAACGACCGCCATCAGAGCGCAGACGTAATTCGGGCCGAAGGTCCACAGCAGATCAAATCGACCGAGGTCATACACGTTTCCCTGCGCGAGCGAGACGCCGTACAGCATCGGATCCATCGAAGCGGCCAGGAAAGCGGCTGCCAGCGTCCGGTACGGGCCTGCCGGGGCGATCGTCGGATAGACGAGAATGATGACGCAGACGAATGAAACGCCGGCGGACGGATACCACTCCGGCGGGATGATGAGCCAGTTGATCAGCGCTATGAGCAGCGCGTTGAGGACCGCGTACCCGAGACCGATGTCGATCAGGAGGCTCGGTCGATGGCGCAGGGCACGCGCAACGAACACCATGGCCACCGACAACAGGATGCCCGTCATCGTGATCAGGTTGACCGGACTCAACACGGCGGTGTCTGTGAAGAACCGGGTCGGTCCCGCGATGCGCCACACAACCGTGTTCATCAGGAGGGCCCAGGCCCAGATGCCGGCGAACACCATGCTCGCGATCCCGACGCGCTTGCAGGTCTGCTCCAGGATTTCGTACGGCAGAGCACGCACCCCGCCTGCGGCCGGCGGTGTACTCAGATGCGGCGCGATTACGGAGTCCTTCAACTGCTCACCTCGCTCCCGGAGCTGGTACCCACGTCGATGACATCGCTCTCCAGCCAGTCAGCGATCAGGCGGTGGGCGGCCGTGATCGGCGGCGGAAGGCGAATACCATCCGGTTCGTTCCATCGTTCGAGTGCAGTCCGCACCTCCCGACGGGTGAACCAGCGCACTTCTTCCACTTCTTCCGGGTCGATGCGAATCCGATCTGACACGGCTTCCGCGAAACAGCCGATCATCAGGGTAGACGGAAACGGCCACGGTTGCGAAGAATGATACCTGACCCGACCGATCTCGATGCCCGCTTCTTCCCGGACTTCTCTCCTGACCGCTTCTTCCACGGACTCGCCCGGTTCGACATAGCCCGCCAGACATGAGAACAGGCCAACCGGGTATCGCGGTTCCCTCACCGAGCGACCCAGCAGCGCCCTGTCGCCCCGACTGACCACCATGATCACTACGGGGTCCGTCCGGGGGAAGTGCATCGCGCCACACGAAGTCCGTGCACAGCGACGGGAATAGCCAGCCTCCACGGATACGGTCACTCCACCGCAGCGGGCACAGAACGGATGGCTGTCGTGCCACGATACGAGCGACCGGGCCTGGGCAACGATTGCCGATTCGGCTGCCGGGAGAAGCGCTGCTGACGTCCGCGTGTCCCGGAATTCTGCCGAGTCGGGAACTTCGAGCCCGTTCACCGTGTCGTCGTCGGACAACGCGAAGTGCGCGATACCGTCCGCATCCAGCCCCAGGAGAACCACCTTCTGCTCGACATTCGGGGCGAGGGCGCAACTGCCCTCCGCATCGGCCCGGCGAAGCCATTCGATCCTCGGGCCCCGGTTTGTGTCTCGAAGGAGAGGGCGAAGACCCCGGAACAGGAGGAACTTCGTCTCCGGGTCCTCCAGGCGCGCGGCAATCCAGCCGGAATCGCGCCGCGCCGCGGCCGCTCGATCGAGCGGATTGCCGGCGAAAGTGTGACGAATGCTCACGCGGCGGGTGCGACGAAGGCGACAAAGCCCGAGGAACGGGCATATTTGTGATTCAGCACAGGCGATACTGCATCGGCTCTCGGTCTCCGATAAGGGTCTTTCTACACGAGCTGACAACGTACGTTCGCGGTGCGCCGACCTTCAACGTACCCGATTCCGGCCCGGCCATCGCTTCGTCGCTTGCGCGGGGAAAGCGGCTCGGCAGATTGGCCGGCGTGGAATCACTGCGTACCATGGTTCTGCAAATATTGGAACAGTACTTTTTCGGTGGAGCGGATCGCCGTTTCACTCGTTTGTCCCGTTATCAAAGCCGGAGTGCGATCTTGGACTTCCTGAATACCGAGCTGCTCGGAAACTCAGTTCAAACGTGGCTGATCTCCGCGGCTCTGTTCCTCGCCTTCGCGGCGGTCTTCGCGACGGTTCGTCGCCTGGTGGTCGGGCGGGCAGCAGACCTGTCCCGCCGCACGGAGACCAGCCTGGACGATGCCCTGGCGGCAGCCGCAGCGGCGACGAAATCCGTGCTGCTGCTCTTCGTGGCCATCTTCCTGGCATCCCGGCCGCTCAGTCTTCCGGAGCGACTCTCTGCGTGGTTGGGAAATCTGGCGATCGTCGCGGCCCTCATCCAGATCGGGTTCTGGACCGTCGCCTGGTTCGATGTCGCTTTGAGGTCCTGGAAGGAGCGGAAGTGGGGCGACGACCCGGCGGCCGCCTCGACATTCAGCTTCGTGCACTACGCGATCAATGTCGCCGTATGGGCGGTCGTCCTCCTCCTGCTGCTCGAAAACCTCGGGGTCGATATCTCGGCTCTCGTGGCAGGGCTCGGCATCGGCGGGATCGCGGTGGCCCTGGCCATCCAGAGCATCCTTGGCGACCTGTTCGCTTCGCTGTCGATTCTGCTCGACAAGCCGTTCGTGATCGGTGACTTCCTCGCAGTTGACGATCTCAGCGGTACCGTCGAGTCGATCGGCTTGAACTCGACTCGCCTCACGAGCATTACCGGCGAACAGCTGGTGTTCTCGAACAAGGATCTTCTGCAGAGCCGAATCCGGAATTACGGCAGGATGGAGGAGCGACGAATCAAGTTCCAGATCGGCGTCGTCTACGGGACTCCACCGGGGGTCGTCGAAACGATCCCGGGCATGATCAGGGCGGCGATCGAGAGTCATGATCTGACCCGGTTCGATCGCTCCCACTTCAAAGAGTTCGGGGACTCCGCGCTCATCTTCGAAACGGTGTTCTACATGACCGTCCCGGATTATAAAGCCTACATGGATATACAGCAGACCGTGAACCTCGAGCTGATGCAGCGCTTCGCGGCGGAGGGGATCGAGTTCGCATATCCGACTCAGCACATATACCTGGAAACCGTGGGGGCGGACCTCCCGGCCGACGGCAGCTCGGTCGGACAACGGATCGCCGACCCGGTTGACGGTCCCGCGGAGGATAAGTAAAATGCCGGCTGTATTCCGAGCGCGGCTGGCCCGAAGCGAGGGAGCGACACGGATCCATGACCGAAGTATCGGCGACCGGAACGCCCATGATGGTGCTGACCGGAACGGCGAATCCCGCTCTCGCGGAGGGGATTGCCGAGGAGCTTGGCCAGCCGCTGTGTGATGTGACGGTGAAGAGATTCGCGGACGGGGAGATCTTCGTCCGTATCGATGAAAACGTCCGCGGACGGGACGTGTTCGTGATTCAGCCGACGAACCCGCCGGCCGAGAACACGCTCGAGTTGTTGCTGTTGATCGACGCGGCCAAGCGAGCATCAGCCGCGCGGGTGACGGCCGTCGTGCCGTACTTCGGATATGCCAGGCAGGACCGGAAGGACCAGCCGCGCGTATCGATCGCGGCGAAGCTGATGGCGAACCTGATCGTGGCGGCCGGCACCGACCGGCTGATCACGATCGATCTTCATCAGCACCAGTTGCAGGGGTTCTTTGACATTCCGGTGGACCACCTGTACGCCTCTCCGGTGTTCATGGAGCATTACCGCTCCACGGAGAAGGAGATGGATGACTTCGTCGTCGTGGCCACGGATGTCGGCGCGGCGAAGATGGCTCGCGGATACGCGAAGCGAATGGGAGCCGGACTCGCGATCATCGATAAGCGCCGCTCCGGGCCGAATGTCGCGGAAGTGGTCAACGTCGTGGGAGAGGTTCGGGGACGAAGGTGCCTTATTCCCGACGACATGGTCGATACTGCTGGCACGATGGTGAACGCGGTCGAGGCCCTGCACGAACGCGGCGCGACTGAAGTTTACTGCATCGCGACGCATGCGCTTCTGTCGGGTCCGGCGGTAGAGCGCCTGAGCGGGGCGGATATCATGGAGATCGCGGTTACGGATACGGTCGCGATCTCGGAGGAGAAGCGTACGTCGCTTCCGAATCTGGTGGAAGTTTCGGTCGCGCCGCTGCTGGCGCGCGCCATAGAAAGCACGCACTACAATCGCTCGGTGAGCAAGCTGTTCGACTGAGGGCCCGGCAGGGTCCGACGCGAGAGAGCGGCTGGGGCGAAGAGGCGGAATGATGACGAAACAGGCAACATTGAAGGTCGAGACGCGCGACGGGCGCGGGAAGGGAGCCGCCCGGCAGCTCCGCCGCGAGGGATCGATTCCCGGTAATCTGTACGGGCGTGGTCTCGACTCGATCTCGGTCAAGGCGGATGAGCGGGAGTTCGCTGCACTCGTGAGCGCGATCTCCGTCGAGAATACGATCGTGGAGCTGTCAGTCGACAATGACGCCCCCCGACGAGTGCTGATTCGGGAGATCCAGCGTCACCCGGTTCGACCGGATTTCCTTCACGTGGATTTCTACGAGATCCGCGCCGGAGAAAAACTGAAGGTCAACGTGCCTCTGAACCTGGTCGGCACGCCGATCGGCGTCCGGAACGGTGGCACCCTGCAGCAGATCCGGCACGAACTCGAGATCGAGTGTCTTCCGTCCGAGATTCCGCCCTCCTTCGAGGTCGACATCTCCGAGCTCGAAATTGGTGATGCTCTCCGCATCGACGATGTGGATGCCGGAGGGCTCGACATCCTGGAAGATTCGGGTCGCACGATCTGCACGGTCGCAGCGCCGAGGGTCGTTGAGGAGGTAGAGGAAGAGGAGCTCGAGCTCGAGGCCGACGAGGATGCCGAGCCGGAGGTCATTACGGCGCGCGGCGAAGGCGATTCCGAGGAGGATGGCCAGGACTGAGTCCCCGTCCCGGTCCGGTGTACTCGTGAAGCTGCTGATCGCCCTGGGAAACCCGGGCGAGCGTTACCGCGATACCCGACATAATGCGGGTTGGTGGATGGCAGACCACCTGGTGGTCCGGTGGTCTTTCGATCCGTTTCGGAGACAGGGTCCCGTGGCGGAGACCGGAGGGGCTGTAGCCGGCAAAGACGTTCTGCTGGTCAAGCCCCTGACTTACATGAATCGGAGCGGGCGAGTCCTGCGACGATTCCGGGACCACGAAGGTTTCCGTCCGGCGAGTGATCTGCTGGTTCTCGTGGATGACGTGGATCTGACGCCGGGAAGATTCCGGTTGCGGGCATCCGGTTCGGCCGGTGGTCACAATGGTCTTCTCTCGATCGAGGGAGCGCTTCGCTCGCAGGAGTACGCGCGCCTGAGGGTCGGTGTCGGAGCACCGGAGGATCGTGACGTGGACCGCGCGGATTGGGTGCTGGCGCCTCCCGGACAGGACGAGGAGGAGACGGTGCTCACGGCTTTCGACCGGATGTCGGAGGCGGTGGAGTGCTGGTTGTCGGACGGAGCGGAGATGGCGATGAACCGGTTCAACCGGTCGTAACGGCGACCCGGCGGAACCGCGAGATCAGGAACTACACAGGGGAGAACGTCCCGTGGAGCACTGGATAGACTGGGCCCTCTGGTTGGGGCTGGGCGGACTCATGATCGCCCTCGCGATGTTCGCGTATGTGCGAAGTCAGCCGTCGGGCAACGAACTGATGACGGAGTTGGCAGAAGCGATCCAATCGGGCGCGATGGCCTTCCTGCGTCGTGAGTACTCGGTGCTGCTGCCATTCGTCGGTTTCGTTGCCGTGATGCTGTGGTGGCTCATCGGTGGTCAGACGGCGGCGGCGTACGTGTTCGGCGCGTTCTGCTCCATCGTGGCCGGCTTCATCGGCATGCGGGCGGCCACATTGGCCAACGTCAGGACGACCGAAGCCGCCCGCTCTTCGGGCCAGGCGAAGGCGCTGCGCATCGCGTTCAGCGGCGGCGCCGTAATGGGGCTTGCGGTTGCGAGTCTCGGGCTGGCCGGGCTTGGTGCTGTCTACATGATGTTCCGACCTGAGACTGTGGGACTTCGTGAATTCGGCGAAATCGTCTCCGGATTCGCGATGGGAGCTTCGTCCATCGCCCTGTTCGCCAGGATCGGCGGCGGCATTTTCACCAAGGCCGCCGATGTGGGAGCCGACCTCGTCGGCAAGGTGGAAGCCGGAATTCCGGAAGATGACCCGAGGAATCCGGCTACGATCGCAGACCTCGTGGGAGACAACGTCGGCGACGTGGCGGGCATGGGGGCCGACATTTTCGAGTCGTATGTCGGATCGGTGGTCGCGACGATCGTCCTGGGCGTCACCTCATTCGTGATCCTGCCGGACAAGCGATTCGCTGCCGCTTCGCTGCCCATCCTTTACGCAATGGTCGGGCTCGTAGCGAGTGTGATCGGGATCCTGTCGATGCGGATTCTCGAGAAGATGAGCCCGGCGGCGGCGTTACGGAACACGACGTTCGTCGGGGCGATCCTGTTCTGGGTCGGGGCGTGGTTGATTACCGTGCAGCTCGACGTCCTGGGTGGCTCGGGTGGCTCATACTGGAGCTGGCTCAACCCGGCGGCGGGACCGTTCTGGGCCATGCTGTCCGGTTCCCTCGTGGGGATCGCGATCGGACTGGTTACGGAGTACTACACAGCCGGCCGGCCGGTCAAAGCGATCGCTCGTGCTTCAGAGACAGGTGCGGCGACGAACATCATCACGGGACTCGCCGTCGGGCTGGAATCGGTCGCCATACCGGTGCTCCTGATCTGTGTCGCGATCTTCCTCTCCTTCCAGTTTGCCGGGCTGTACGGAATCGGGATCGCTGCCGTCGGCATGCTGGCGACCGTGGGCGTGACGATGACCGTGGACGCCTACGGACCGATCGCTGACAATGCGGGTGGGATCAGCGAAATGAGCGGGCTGGGTCCCGAGGTCCGCAAGATCACGGACAGTCTGGATGCGCTCGGCAACACGACTGCGGCGATCGGCAAGGGGTTCGCCATCGGGTCAGCGGCGCTCACGGCACTCGCCCTGTTCTCGGCATACGCCAACGCGGTGGGTCTGACCGTGACCGGAATCAACATCGTGAACCCCTATGTCGTGATCGGCCTGTTCATCGGTGGCCTGACTCCGTTCTTCATCGCCTCGCTGACCATGACTGCGGTCGGCCGAGCGGCCGCCGGCATGGTGGCCGAGGTTCGCAGGCAGTTCCGTGAGATCCCCGGGCTGATGGAGGGTACTGCCAAGCCGGATTCCGCACGATGCGTCGACATTTCGACCCGCGCGGCACTGAGGGAAATGGTGATCCCGGGACTCGTTGCGATCCTCGTTCCGGTCCTGGTCGGACGATTCCTCGGCGTGGAAGCGCTGGGCGGGGTGCTTGCGGGTGCGACTCTCAGTGGTGTTATGCTTGCCCTGTTCATGGCGAACGCCGGTGGCGCCTGGGATAACGCGAAAAAGTACATCGAAGGTGGCGCACACGGTGGTAAGGGGTCGGAACAGCACAAAGCTGCCGTAGTCGGAGACACGGTCGGGGATCCATTCAAGGACACGTCGGGTCCCTCGATGAACATCGTGATCAAGCTGATCGCCGTCGTGTCGCTCGTGCTCGCCCCGTGGTTTGCACGCGTGCACGGGATCCAGACGTCCGAGCGAGTCGGCGAAACGGTGCAGCAGCTGGCGACGTGGATTCCGTTTCTCAACTGATCGGTGAACCGCTCGCTTGAACACAGCGGCCGACCGGCATACTTTCGGCGACCCGGCGCGGAGTAGTCGCGCCGGGCCGCGTCCGGCTGAAGGCATACGGAAGCGGGAATACAGGAATACTGACTGAACGAAGGATCACTCCTGCCACGGGTGTGCGCATCCGGGGCCGAACCAGACCGAGGGAGGGACTATGCGCGACTACGAGGTCGTGTACATCTTCAAATCTGCGCTGGGCACCGAGGACATCGATGCCCGACTTCAGCGCTACCACGAACAAATCCTCGTCATCGAGGGCAGCGAGATCACGGCGGTGGAGCACTGGGGCAAGCGTCAGCTGGCCTACCCGATCGACCGTCACGAGAACGGCTATTACGTCGTTGCACAGTTCAGCACCGAGCCCGGTGCGCTGCCCGAGTTCGAGCGTTTGCTGAAACTGGATGACGAGGTTCTTCGGCACCTTGTTGTGCTCAGCGAGGGCGAGCTTCCAGTTCCGATTTCCCTGCAGGATGACGACGAGAACGGCGATCGTCGCCGCAAAGGACACGGCGACGAGGACGACGAACGTCGCCGTGTCGAGAAAAACGACGAGGCGAGTGGCACCAAGGCGGCCGACGAAGAGGCCGGTGCCGACAGCGACGATGATACGGACGCCGGGGCCGGAGACGATGCGGCGGGTGATGACGAGGACGAGGCCGGCGACGAGGGCGGGGCCGACGACGCGGGTGCCGGGGACGAGGACAAAGCCGGCGACGAGGACGCGGGCGCCGAGGGCGACGACGAGGCTGGGGACGACGACGCGGGTGCCGAGGGCGACGAAGATACGGACGACGAGGAGAAGGACTGAGACGATGGCCTATCGAAAGGTCTGCAGATTCTGCGAGAAGAGCGTGGCAAGGATCGACTACAAGGATGCCGGTGTGCTGGAGCGGTATCTGACAGATCGGGGCAAGATCCTGCCGCGGCGGGCGACGGGAAACTGCGCCCGGCACCAGCGGCAGTTGGGAACGGCGATCAAGCGAGCGCGCTTCCTGGCACTGGTCCCGTACATTCAGGGCTATTACGGCTGACGGATCGTCCGGTGCCGTTCGGACGGATGTCGGACAGGTGACTGAGGCCGGCACGAACCGGCTTCGAGACTCACTGGCGCCGATCGCGTCTCTGGTCGCGGTGGCCGTCCTGGTGTCACCAATTCGACCGTTTCCGTTGCTGGCAGTGCCGTTCGCCCTGTTGCTCGTGGCATCCCGACCACGAGAGTTGTTCGGACTGGCCACTGCGGTGATGCTGCTCGTGCTAGTATTCCGGGCGGGGCCGCTCGGTACGGATTCGGGCTGGTTCATGCAGCGCGGCTGGTGTCTGCTGACGGGAGGGCTGTTCGTCGCGCTCACGGTGGTGCGCAGGCCGAGAGGACTGTTCGATCGCGGCCTCGGCACTGTGACGTTGGCCACGACGGCCATTGCGTTGACGGCGGTGTTGCGGCCGGGCTTCGGCAGGGCGCTCGACGGCTGGATGGAGATTCAGATTCGCGAGGCCGCGACCACGGCGTACGCGATTCTGGCGGCGGACCCGGAAGCCTCCTCCAGCTCGATCGGAGAATCGGTCCGCGCCGCGATCGAAACGTGGGCGGTGTTTCAGCACGACGTGTATCCCGCGCTGCTCGCCCTCGCGACCATGGCGGCGCTCGCGGTCGGCTGGTATTTCGCCGGCAGGCACGGAGAGGACTACGAGCGTCCGCCGGCCGTGCGGGAATTCAGCTTTCGTGACGAGCTCATCTGGATTCTGGTCGCGGGCCTGATGCTCCTTGTGCTGCCATTCGGGGGCAGCGCGTTCCGCGTCGGGGAGAACGCGACGTTGTTCATGGTGGCGCTGTACCTGGCACGAGGCGGGGCGATACTGGCGTGGATCGCGACCGCTGCGGCGACGTCCGGATGGACCTGGGTGTTTCTCGCGGTCGGCACGGTGTTGGCCTATCCGTTCGTATTCGGAGCGGCACTGGTGCTCGGAGTCGGGGACACCTGGTGGCACCTTCGCGACAGACTCGCCGCCAGGCTGGCGGATCGGCCGGGGCGCTGAAGGCGACCCGCGACAAACAGATATCGAAGGACGGAAACGAATGGTTCGGATCATCCTGCGACAGGACATCGAAGACCTGGGCGAGCTCGGCGAGATCGTGGATGTGAAACCCGGTTACGCACGGAACTACCTGCTTCCGCAGGGGTTTGCGTACGAAGCAACCGCCGCGAACCTCAGGCGGCACGAGGAAGAACGGGAACACCTCGTGAAGCGCTCGATGCGCGACCGCGACCGGGCTGAGAAGGTGGCGGAGCGACTGGCCGGAGTGTCGGTCACGTTCAAGGTCAAGGCCGGCGAGGAAGGGCGGTTGTTCGGATCGGTGACTTCGACCGATATCGCCAGTCGCCTGGCCGAGCAGGGCATTGAGATCGATCGGCATATCCTGAGACTTGCCGAGCCGATCAAGCAGTTGGGTGTGTACAAGGTCCCGATCCGGCTTCATGCGGAAGTTCAGCCGGAGGTCAGCGTCTGGGTCGTCGCTGAAGACTGATGCCCCGGGCCGGTTACCGGCCGCCCCGATGATCGTTCGGCCATTTCCCGCGGCAATCGCCAGGAGAGATGCGCGTGAGTGACAGCGCTGGAGATCGCGACCTGTCGATCCCGTCCGGGCGATCACCTTCCGTACCGCGTACCGCACAGGGTTCCGACTCCGGGACCGACGCCGTCAAGCGGCCATTGCGTATCTCGTACGTGGATGGAAGGCGCCTTCGGCGGAGCATTCTCGCGGGTGTCCGGCACGTGAGCCAGGACCGCGAGGAGCTCGACCGGATCAACGTGTTTCCAGTTCCCGATGGAGACACGGGAACGAACCTCACCCTGACCCTGGAGTCGATTGCTGACGCGGTCCGTCCCCTGGAGTCCCGCTCCCTCACGGTGGTAGCCGATGTTGCCGCCGAAGCCAGTGTCCTCGCCGCACGGGGAAACTCCGGCATGTTGTTCTCCCGCTTCTTCCTCACCTTCGCCGAACTCGTGCGCGGGCGGGAGCGGTTGGGGTCGGTGGAAATGGCGCAGGCACTCTCTGGAGCATCGTCTTCCCTCGACGACGTTCTGGAAACCCCCCAGGAAGGGACGATTATCACGGTCGCGCGGGACATGGCGGTCGAAGCGGAACGGCGCGCCGCTTCCGGAACCGGTGATATCTACTACTGGCTGAATGACATGCACGTCGCCGCCGAAAGGTCCCTGGAACGCACCCAGGAGATGCTCGAGGTGCTGCGAGAAGCGGGCGTAGTCGATGCCGGCGCGAAGGGGTTCGTGAGCTTCTTTGACGGCATCGTCCAGTTTATCGAAGGAAAGATTCGAACCGACGCGCTGGAAGACGTCGGGCAAGCGAAGTCGCTGTATCATGCCCGCGAAGCTGGAGTCGGCGCTGACGAGGGGCGGTACTGCACGCAGGTCGCAGTACGAGGTCCCGATCTCCCGGACGACCGGACAATTCGGGAGGCGATTCACGATCTCGGTACGTCCACGATCGTCCTGCACGCGGGAAATCTGGCCAAGGTTCACATTCACGCGGACGCCCCGGCCGCCGTGGTTGAAGTGCTGGCAGGGTTCGGCGAGATCGTGTCTGAGCGGATAGAGGACACGCTGCTCTCCGGGACGACCCGGCACATCTCGGTCATCGTAGACTCGGGCGCGGACCTGCCGCGGGAGTGGTCTGAGCGCCATGGTGTGTCGGTGGTCCCGCTGCAGGTGACGATCGGAGACCGGACCTACCGGGACGGGGTCGATATCGATGTGGCCGGTTTGTTTGAGCGCATGCACGGGCCCGATGCGACGGGCTCGGTCACAACGTCTCAACCCGCTCCGCGCGCATTCATCGATGCCTACGAGGGAGGACTCGCCCGCGGGGCCGAGGCGATCCTCGGCATCTACATCAGCTCGCAGATCTCAGGAACTTACAGCACTGGTGCGGCAACGCTTCGCGGGATGGACGGAGTGGACGGGATCGCGCTGGACTCTCGATCGGGTTCGCTCAGTTCCGGGCTTCTCGCCGTGCGGGCCGTTGAGCTGCTCGACCAGGGCATGGACCTCGACGACGTCGTCCGGGAGCTGGAGCGCGTCCGGGACCAGTCGAACGTATTCTTCACGGTCGATACGATGGAGTATCTGTTGCGATCGGGCCGGGTCGGTCGGGCCAAGGCCTGGCTCGGCGGAAAGCTGGACCTGAAGCCGATCCTGTCGTTCACGGACGAGGGCCGACTCGTGGCCGTGGGGCGCGGAAGAGGTATGGACGCTGTTCGCGACCGCGTGTTCGACCTGCTGGATGAACGTCTGATCGAGGCGAAGCGGTACCGCTTCGGTGTTTCTCACTTCGCGGCAGAGGAGTGGGTGCAACACATCGTAGAAGAAATCGGGCGCCGGTACGAGCCCCTGGAAATTCTATGCGGACCCGCGACGGCCGCGCTCGGAGTCCACCTGGGACCGGGTGCCTGGGGACTCGCCTACCAGATCGAAGATTGAGCCTCATCGCGATGAAACGGAACAGAGGAGGCGCATGACGGAAGGGAATCGACCAGCCGCGGAAGAGTTGAATTCCGAGTTGCGGGTTATCATCGATGCGGTTCTGGAGCGGAACGCACGCGAACCGGTCCTGCTCGATCTCCGTGGGCTCTCAGACGCTACGGATTGGTTCGTCATCGCATCGGGCGATTCCGACACCCATGCGCGCGCAATCGCGGACAACGTTGTCGAGCGTACACGGCGTCATGGGTCGAGACCGTCGGGCGTTGAAGGAAGGGGACCCGCGTCATGGATTCTCCTCGATTACATCAACGTGGTCGTGCATATCTTCCAGCCGCGCGTGCGTGACTTCTATCGGCTCGAAGACCTGTGGGGCGACGCTCCCACGACCCCGATCCTGGACGAGCCGCCAGAGAGGTAGAATTCGCTTGATACGCGGGGCCCGATTGTCTGCGATCTGCGCCGGTTGGGTGGCTCTGGGTGTCGTGGTCGTGACACCGGCCAGGGCCCAGGTGGGCCCGAACAAGGTGCAGTATCAACCCCGCGAATTCCGCATTATCGAAACCACACATTTCGACGTGTTCTTTTACGAAGAGGAACGCGAGGCCGCGCTCGATGCTGCCCGGATGGCGGAGCGGATCTACGGTCGCCTGAGCCGACTCCTGGATCATGACTTCCAAGACCGGAAGCCAATCATTCTCTATGCCTCCCAGTCCGACTTCCAGCAGACCAACGTACTCGGCGGGCATATCGACGAGTCGACTGGTGGCGTGACGGAGTCGCTGAAGGACCGGGTACTGCTGCCTCTGACCGGGTCGTATGCTGAATTCGAGCATGTGCTGGGGCACGAGCTGGTCCACTCCTTCCAGTTCGACATTCTCAAGCGGAACACGGTCCAGGCCACGGCTTCGCCATTTGCCTTCGTTCCCAGCCTGTGGTTCATGGAAGGGATGGCCGAGTACCTGTCGGTGGGTGAGATCGATGCGAAGACTGTCGCATGGCTGACGGATGCCTCGCTGTCCGGCTACCTCCGTACGATCGATGAAATGGAGCGCTTCAACGACTTCTTGAGTTATCGATTCGGGCAGTCGCTGTGGAACTATATCGGAACGAAGTGGGGCGACGAGACGATCGGATTGCTGCTGAAACGATCGGCGGCCATGGGGCCCGACCGGGCATTCGAGAGCACGCTCGGTGTTACCCTCGGAGATCTGTCCAGGGAATGGCACGATGCGGTCCGAGCCGCCTACCTGCCACAGATCTCACGGGCGGACGACGTGCGTGCGGTCGCGACCCGGATCACGACGCACTCATTCCCGACCGGGCGTGGGAAGTCCCCGACATTCATCGCGCCGGCACTGTCGCCGGACGGTACCGAACTGGTGTACCTGTCGGACCAGGGTCATGACCTGTACGGCTTCTTTGACCTGTATCTAGCCGACGCCGAGACCGGAGAACCGAAACGGACCCTGGCAAAGTCCGCCCGCAGCGGCAGCTTCGAGAGTCTTCGTTACCTGACCTCGGCATCGTCCTGGTCGCCGGACGGGGACCGGGTCGCCTTCGTTGCCCAGTCCACCGGGAGAGACGCGATTCACATCGCCAACGTGCGTACCGGTCAGATCGAAGCGACGTGGACGCCCGAGCTGAACGGGGTCCAGACGCCTGCCTGGTCACCCGATGGGCGTCGGATCGTGTTCACCGGATTGCTCGGCGGGGTCAGCGACCTGTACGTCTGGGACACCAGGACCGACGACATGGAGCAGTTGACGGCGGACAGATACGCACAGCTTCATCCGTCGTGGTCGCCGGACGGGAGGACGATCGCGTTCGCGACTGACAGGACGCCTGAGACGAACCTGGATCTGCTCATGTTCGGCCCGCTGCGGATCGCGCTGCTCGATCTCGAGACGCGCGAACAGGAACTTCTGGCAGGCCAGGAGGGCGGGTTGTCGATCAACCCCGCCTGGTCTCCTGACGGACGTACCATCGCCTATCTATCCACCCGTGAAGGACTGTTCGACGCATACCTTCACGAACTGGATACGGGCGCGACGCTGCGGTTGACCAGGGCAATGACCGGGGTGATGGGCGCGGGCGCGCTCCTCACAAGTCCGGGACTCTCCTGGGCCCGCGATGCTGACCGGATCGCCTTCTCTTACTTCGAAGAAGCCGGCTTCAACATCTACACGATTGATGACCCGCTGAAGTTCGCGCGTCCTGCCGGACCGGCAGGCGAGCCGGCCACGGCCGCGTCACAACTCGGTCGCGAACGCGTGGTGGAATCCCGGCCAGGCGGTGGCGCGGTCACCACCGCGGAGGAAGGCGAGCCCAGGTCGTTCTATCTGACTGACGAGGGATTCAGACGATCCGACTACGGTGAGGATCCAGAAGCACTCGCTGCGCTCCGCGATCCCGGTCGGCTATCGGTGCAGGCCCTGCTCGATTCGGCCACCCTGTCACTGCCGGACACGGCGACCCTGGCCTACCGGGACTACAACGTCAGCCTGAGCCCGGATATCGTGGGGCGCCCGACGATCGGGGTACAGGCGGGAGGATTCTACGGGGGAGGGATCTACGGCGGATCATTCCTCACTCTGTCGGACATGCTGGGCAATCATAACATGGTGATCGCCGCAGACATCCATGGCTCGTTCGACAACGCCCGGATTCTGACGCAGTACACGTATCTCAAGAATCGAATCAACTTCGGTGTTTCGGCTCAGCAATATCCATTTTTCCGGTTTCTGGGCCGAAAATTCGGCGAAGTGCCGGGAAGACCCGGACTGATCGGAGAGTACGATCTGTTCCAGCGTGACCAGTTCCGGTCGGTCGGAATCCTGGCTCAATACCCGTTCAGCACATTCTCCAGAGTGGACTTCAATATCGAAGCTTCCAGCATTCAGACCGACCTGGTGCTGCGGGGCCTGGTACTGGAGAGCAACGATAACTTCTCGTTCACGCTCGACGGGCCGACGCGAGCATTCGTGAAGCCCTCCCTGAGCTACATGTTCGACAACTCGCTCGGGGGGTTCACCGGCGCGCTCGGCGGGCGACGACTGCGGCTGAGCGTCTCTTCGTCGATCGGAGACCTGAACCTGGCGGATGTCATCGCTGATGTGCGGCATTACACACCGCTGTTCGGTCCGTTGCTGTTCGCTCAGCGTTTCCTTTCGTTTACTCGATTGAGTACTTCGAGCGCCGAGGACGCGCGGGAATTCGAGCTTGCCTGGGGCGGTCCGTACTATCTGCGTGGATACGACGTTGGCTCCTATGGCGCCCTCGAGTGCCAGCTTTCGAAGGCCGAGACGGCACTCGATTTCTTCTGTCCCGCCCAGACACAGTTGATCGGTTCCAGTGTGCTTCTTCTCAATTCCGAGATTCGGGTTCCAGTTCTCAACTCGATCAAGGACGCCTGGTTGCCGATGAATTTTCCCCCGATCGATGCCGCCTTCTTCTTCGACATCGGCGTCGCCTGGACTCCTGGATTCTCGACTCTCACATGGAACCGCAAGCCGGGCCAGGACATCGTGCTGTACCGCGAGCCGCTCGCCAGCTATGGGGTTGGACTCCGGTTCAACCTGTTCTTCGCCATTCTGAGGCTCGATTTCGCGATGGCCCCGGGTCGCGGGTCCCGTTTCGGGCGCGGTATCTGGTCGATCTCGCTCGGACCGATCTTCTGAATTTCTCCCTGTACATCGGGCGTGGACGGAGGTGAGGCGACGGTCTTTCTTGCGGGTCGTCGTTCCGCTGAGCAGTTTGCCGCGGCCGGGTGTCCGGGGTGGAGTATTGACCTGGCCAGACGCAACTTCGCAGAGGCGCGCCACTTGACGCGATATCATCGACAGAATTTCGGATTTCGAGTCCTCACAGGGGTACTCTTCGCGGCAGCATGCGGTGGGGGAGGTGAGTCGACCGACGGGACAGGCAGCCGGGCTCCGGAGCTTCATGGTACGGAGCTCGTGGTCGGGTCGACGCTCGACGAGTGGGGCGTTCTCGTGCTGGACCCCTCGGGTGGAACAGCCACTCTCCGGCCGATGCGCAGTCCACGGGAGACCGTGTGGGAGAGCGAGACGGAGCTCCCAGCGTTCGATGAAGTCCGCTCGATCGGCGGTTCCTCGGTCGTCTTGAGGTCCGGAGATGGATCGGTCTCCCGATTCGATCCGGCGGCCGATGCCGTCGAAACACTCGATCGTCTGCAGGGAGAGGCGGTCAGATGGGTGGGCTCCGATCAGGGTGGCGTGTTCGTCAACGGCGCGAGTGGAGAGATCCTCGCAGTGCTTCCCGATCGGGCCTGGCGCTACGATGTCGGCGGCGCGGTCGATTGGGCTGCCGCCGTGCACGATGGCATCGTGGTGTTGCGTCCGGGGCCGGAGTTGTGGCTCGTGCCGCACGGAGCGGAAGAACCCTCCGGTGAAGCCAGTGTTGCAGTACGCGGACCGGGTCTGGTGACGGCGTGGGGCCGCAGACTGGTCTTCGTCGATTCCGAGGACGGCAGGTCGGTGCAAGTCCTCACGGTGGAACCGATGGAGACGGCCGGCCGAGTGGAGCTCGACGGAGACGTTACGGCCCTCGCGGCTTCGCCCTCGTCACACGAGTTGTATGCCGGCGTCAGCGATCCCCCGGGTGTCGTGGTTATCAATCGATTCTCGTTTACCACGCGCTCGCTCGCCCGCCTCGATCGGCCTCCGGTAGAGATTCGCCCCAGCTTGTTCGGTGAATACCTCCTCGTGTTCGATGGTGAACGGACGTGGCGCATCGAAGCGGACGACGGACACATGGTTCTGATTCCCGGAGACTGGGGTGCGGATCTGCCACTTGGCCTGCCGGACGGCTTCGTAGTGTCTCGAACCGGCGGTGCAGTGTCACTGGTGGGCCCCGACGGCCGGATCGAGGGGGATCCGCTCGAGGTAACGGCCAGTGCCGCGTGGCTGCCTGTTCGCTGGACTCCGATTCCCCGCGTCTTCGTCGATGAACTTCAGGGCCGTCCACTGGCCGTCTCCCCCGGCCGCCCTGCGCCGGACGTGATCGGGCCCGAGGCGGAGGGCGACCAACCGGTAACCGAGCGGGCCACGCCACCGGACGTTCCAGTCGGCTACTACGCCATCGTGGGTTCAGCTCGTCAGAGAGACGGCATCGACGCGCTCGTGAGCGATCTCGGAGCGGCGGGATTCCCGGTCCAGGTGCAGTCGATCGCAGATCGCGCCGGCGAAAACTGGTATCGTGGCCTCGTTGGACCGTACGCGACGCGCGCCGAGGCGGATGCCGCGGCTCGGCAGCTGCAGAGAGAGAGGCAGTTGCAAAGCTGGGTGACGGGAATCAATGCCGATTCCTGACAGCAAGTCCGGCCCAGCGCCGGGAGATTCGAACCTGGCCCGCGATGAAGCGACGCCGCACGGCGGAATCGGCGAGGGCACCCACTGGCTGCCGGAGGGCACGTCCGTGGTGGCGCTCGTGCGGGAGCGCGGTGGCGGCGCATGGGCGGCCGGAGTCGCGGTCGGTCTGGCAGACATCGTGGGCAGAAGACGGGGTCGAACGTTTCTTGCCAATACGATTCCCGGAGCCACCGAGCTGGACGGACTGATGGAAGCCGCGGACCTTCCCGGTCTGACTGTGGCGCTGTCCGGGGAGATGACCGTTTCCGCGATTGCCCGATCCGCCCCCCGGCAGTCATTCGCTTATCTGCCCGCCGGGACGCCGGCGCTCCCATTGGGCCGTCTGCGCGAGATCCCTGCATTCCGGAGCCTTCTGCGGCGTGTAGCAGAGCACGGCGGCACACTGCTCCTGTACGTGGCCGAAGAAGCCCTCGACGAGGATGGGGGACCGGGCCCGGACCACGACCTCCCGGTCGACGGGTGCATCGCGATCGGCGAAGTCGAAGATCTGGCGCTGACGGTGGGAGCTCCTCTGCTGGCCAGGGTGGAGCGGCCCTCCACGGCGCGGGAAGCGTCGACACAATCGGGAGCGGAGGAGCCGGATCCGACTGTGTCAGCCGAGACGTTGGACTCACCCGCGCGGGTTGACGAGAAGTCTTCAGACCGGAGGGGAAGCGTCCCGGCCTGGGCACCCTGGCTCGGGGTCGCGGCAGGGCTGATGCTCGCGTGGCTCGCCTGGGGGTCCTTCGACAAACGGGAAGCGGGCGGCAACCAGGCGGGGTCAGATGGTGGGGCTCCCGCTGTCGTGGCAGCGGACGTGGGCCTGGAGACTGGCGTACAGTCCTCGGCGCGAGCTGCCGAACCGGAGGCCGAAGCTGGCGACTCGGGCGCGATCTCTGCCGAGTCAGAGTTTTCGGGACCGGATCTCCCGTATTCCGTCCTCGTGGCCAGCTTCGCGTTGCCGGAGGATGCGAACCGGCAGCTTCGCGAGCTGAGCATGCATGAGTTGCTGTTGTTTGTCGCGCCTACTCCGATCCGCGGGCGTACGTACTACCGGATTCTCGCCGGGGCACGCGAGGATCGACTGGGAGCGGAAGCGCTGATGCGGGAGCTGGTGGATGCGGGAGTGAAGGAGCAGCTTCGCGCATGGGACGTCCGGCCCGTTCGGTTTTCTTACGAGCTCGGTACGTACAGTGAGCGCCGGGAAGCAGACCGGCGCGTCGATGAGCTTCAGGAGGCAGGAATTTCGGCATACAGACTGGAGGGTGGAACCGAGCAGGAGCCGAATTACCGCGTCTATTCCGGTGCGTATGAATCTGATCAGGCCGCTGAGGTGCTCGGACGGGCCCTCGAAGATGCTGGTGAGAGTGCCCGACTCGTGACCCGGAAGGGAAGGACCCGGTGAAGATCCGCTCGCTCACGTTGAACGGCTTCAAGTCGTTCGCCGATAAGACGAAAGTCGAGTTCCACGGCGGAATCACGGCGATCGTCGGGCCGAACGGTTGTGGCAAGTCGAACATCTCGGACGCTCTTCGCTGGGTGCTCGGGGAACAGCGTCCCTCCGCGATCCGTGGCAGCCGGATGGAGGAAGCGATCTTCCAGGGGACGCTGCAGCGGAAACCGATCCACCGGGCCGAGGTGAGTCTGGAGCTGTCCAACGAAGACGGCATCCTGCCCGTCGCATACCCCGAAGTCGTGATCGGTCGAACCGTGCTGCGTGGCGGCGAGAGCATTTATTCGCTCAACGATCAGACGGTCCGTCTCCGCGACATCCAGGACCTGTGCAGGGATACGGGTCTCGGCGCGAACGCCTACTCGATCATCGAGGGGAGGATGATCGATGCGATTCTCAGCGACAGGGCCGAGGAACGCAGATCCCTGTTCGAGGAAGCGGCGGAAGTCGGTCGGTACAAGGACCGACGACGCACGGCGCTTCGCAGGCTGGAGCAGGCGGAGCAGGATCTGCATCGGCTCGGGGACGTGATCGGCGAGGTGGGTTCCAAGGTCCGCTCTCTGGCACGTCAGAAGGGTCGCGCGAAGCGTTACGGAGAGCTGCGGGAACGTCGGCTTCAGCTCGAGGTCGCCGTCGCGGACGAGCGACTCAGTGCTCTCGAGCAGCGGCTCAGCGAGGTGGACGCCGGGCTCGTGGACGCCCGGCGCGTTCGACCGGAACTCGAGGCCCTGCTCGCCACCAGGGAAACCGAGCACCAGGCCCTCAGAATCGCCTTCGTCGAACGGGAGCAGGACCGGAGCGCCCGGGCCTCCAGGCTGGAGGAAGTGCGGAATCGACTGGAAGAACTCGAGAGGCGACGACTCGTGACCGATGAGCGTGTCACGGCGGCCCTGGCGAGGATCGAGTCGATCCGGTTGGAACGAGAGGGGCTGCAGGAGCGCACGGAAACCCTGACGGCAGAGTTGTCGGAGGCAGAAAACGCGGCTGAGAGCGCGAACGATGATCTTCAGCGGCTCCGGTCCGGGGAAACGGAGCTGGCAGCTGCAGTCGAACGACTCCGTGAACGACGATTGGACGTCGAACAGGAGGAGGGCTCTGCCCGGGAGAGTCTGGCCTCCCTGTTGGCCGAGATCGGCTCCACTGGCGCGGCGGGTGAGGCGCTCAGAGAACGGAACCGTGAGCGCCGGAAAGATCTCGAGCGACGCCTCTCGGAGCGGACAGAGGTGGACGAATCCGAGACCGCCTTGAGTTCAAGCCTCGCCGAGCAGCAGCAAGCGGCACTGGATTCGGAGGCGGAACGAGCGGTTCTCGAGGATCGTCTCGGCAAGGAGCGGGTTGCCGAGCGCGAGTCACGGGAACGGAGCGGCGAGCTTCGGGATCGGATCACTTCGCTCGAGGGCGAGCTCGCATCAGTAAAGGCTCGCGCAGACGCGCTGACGTCGATGCTCACGTCGGGCGGTGATTTGCCCTCTATCGTCTCCCGGCTGCTCCAGGATCCGGACGTATCAGACCTTGTGCATGGCGTTCTCGCCGAGTTTCTCACCGTGCCGGCTGCCGCCGCCGCAGCCGTCGAGTCTCACCTGGGACCTCTGCTCCATGGAGTCGTGGTCGAGAACTGGGACTCGGTGCTCCAGGTTCGCGATTGGCTATCGACCCAGGAGGACGGCGAGGGACTGGTGCTGTTGCCCCTCGATCCGGGACCGCGGGGAGGTGCCTCGGCCGAGGGGGGACTGGTCGATCTCGTCGAGGTCCGGGGTGCAGGGGCGAGCTGGGCGCGCACGTTGCTCGCGGGCGTATCCTCCGGCGAACAGGAGTTCTCTCCATCGGATACTCCGTGGGTGATGTCTGACGGCAGCGGTCAGGATGCCCTCGGAGTCGTGAGGCTTGGGCAGCCGTCCAGTGGCAAGGGTGTGCTGCGACGAAGGACGGAACTCGCAGAGCTCGCGGATCGGAAGGCGGCCCTGGAGGGAGAGATCGGCGAGGTACGGACCGCTCGCGAGTCCCTGGCCGGCGAAGCAGCCGAGCTTACCGACCGTGCAGCGGTTACGGAGCGCGAGCTGGAGTCTGCGGCGACGGATTCCAGGCGGCAGGAGGCGCTGCGAGAGGCGATCGCCGAGCGGCTGGATCGAACGCGCAGGAATCTGGAGGAGCTGGACGATCGGATATCGGAGTTGCGCGACAATCTCGCGGAAGAGGACCCGGCGCGGGAGCGTGACGTGGAGCGGATGGCCGCGCTCGAGGAACGGAGAGCGGCGATCGAGTCGGCGCTGGGTGGACACAGAGGGGAGCGGCTCGGCGCAACGGCGGAGTGGGAAAGGGAAGCTGGCACTCTGCAGCAGCTGCGTCTTGATATCGCGCGTCAGGAAGCCCGCTCCGCCGCGGCCGCCGATCGAGCCCGCCGGACGGAGGAGTTCCGCCAGGATATCGAGCAGCGGGACGCGCGCCTGCAGAGCGAGAGGGCGGAACTGGAGGCTTCGATCGAGCGGGGACAGGAAGAGCTGGGCGGAAGCGAGGAAGTCCTGCATTCGCTGTTCGAAGAGCGCTCGGGCCTGGACGACGGACTCCGGAAGGCGCAGGAGCTTCTCGACGAGAGCCGGAGCGATGTAGACCGACGCGAGACCGAATTGCGGGAGCTGCGGCAGCGCGAACGCGCATCGAGCGAGCACCTTCACGAGCTGGAACTCGAGTCCACGCGCATGCGGGGTCTGCGCGCGACGGTTCGAGAGCGACTGGAGGCGGAGTGGGATGAAGAGTTCGAGTCGCTCCTCGACCGGACCGAGAGGCCGGACCAGGGAACAGTTGATGACTGGGCGCACGAACTGGAGCAGATTCGGCAGAAGCTGGTATCCGTCGGGCCGGTGAATCTTCTCGCCGCCGCTGAACACGACGAGGAGAGAGAGCGACTGGAGTTCCTCGAGGGACAGAAGGGGGATCTCGAGGCCGCGCGCGGAGACCTGCTGGACTCGATCCAGCGGATCAACGAGGCGGCATCCGTAGCGTTTCAGAAAGTGTTCCAGCAGGTACGGGAGAACTTCCGTCGGATCTTCGTCACGCTGTTCGAGGGCGGAGAGGCGGACGTATGGCTCGAGGATCCCAACGACCCGCTCGATTCACCGATCGAGATATCGGCCAGCCCGCGCGGCAAGCGAACGCAGCGGATCCACCTGTTGTCTGGTGGCGAGAGAGCGCTCACGGCACTGGCGCTGCTGTTCGCGATTTACCTGGCCAAACCGAGCCCGTTCTGCGTGATGGACGAAGTGGACGCTCCCCTGGATGAGTCGAACATCGGTCGGTTCACGGCGATGCTCGAGCGGTTCAAGGATGACACTCAGTTCATCGTGATCACCCACAACTCTCGAACGATCGAGGCTGCCGACCATGTGTACGGCGTGACGATGCAGGAGCCGGGTGTGAGCAAGCTTGTGGCTCTCGATCTGAAGGATCTTCCCAGGGGACAGGTGGCTTGACCCGCCGAGCGTCGGCCGGAAGTGGTTCCAGCCGGTTCGCAGTGATCGGCTGTGGAACGGTGGTTCCCGAGTCCGACCGCGCCTGTTCCGCCTACTGGCTGGAGTCGGGTCCGAACCGACTTCTGCTCGACTGCGGGCCCGGGAGTCTGCAGGCGATGGCCCGCACCGGACTGCCGTGGCATGCAGTCACCGATGTGGCGCTGACGCACTTCCACGCGGATCATACGGGAGCGATACCGGGGCTTCTGTTCGCGCTCACCTACGGACTGCTTCCGGACCGGCGAAGCGAGCCGCTCGACATCTGGGGCCCTCCCGGGACCGCAGTGTTTTTCGATCATCTGTCTGATGCGTATGGCGAGTATGTGCTCAACCCGGGATTCGAATTGCGGGTACACGAGACCGTGGCCGGCTGTTCGGACGAGCTGGGGGGCGAGCTTGTGCTGCGAACGCACTCCACTCCGCATACAGACGAGAGTCGTGCGCTTCGCATCGAGTTGCCGGAATGCACGATCGTATACACCGGTGACACGGGTCCTTCGGATTCGCTGCCCGGCTTCTGCTCCGGTGCGGAGTTGCTCGTATGCGAGTGCTCGCTCCCGGATTCTCACGCGATCGACACACACCTCTCTCCCGGTTCGGCAGCTCGTCTCGCCGCCGCCTCCGATCCTGCATTCCTCCTCCTCACCCACGTGTATCCGCAGTTTCGACGGGCAGCCGATGTGCCACGGCTCGTGAGCGAGGCGGGCTGGTCGGGACAGGTCGAGCTTGCCCACGAGGGCTGGACCCGGCGCTTCCCGTCCTGAATCGGGCACGATCGCGTTCCCTCCGGTCGTTCAGGTTGACAGCCCGTTGTTCCCCCCGGGACACCCGTAATGTCGAGTAACTCGTGAAACAGGATTCGTGGACCGGGATGAACGATACGGGACGGGCTGGTGAGGAACTCGCTGCGCGCTGGCTGGAGCGGCGCGGCATGCGCGTGCTGGACCGAAACTGGAGACAGGGCCGGAACGAGATCGACCTGATAGTGCGGGACGGGCTGACGATCGCGTTCGTGGAGGTAAAGACGAGGCGGTTGGGACCCGGGGGTACCCCGGCCGCGGCCGTGAATGCTTCGAAACGACGAAAGCTGGTGCGTGCCGCGGCCGCGTGGATCGCAACTCGTCCCGGAGAGGGACGGGATTTCCGGTTCGATATCGTAGAAGTGACGCTCGCAGCAGGTGGTGCACCGCTGGTCGAGCACTGGCCCGACGCGTTCCAGAGCGACGAATCGTGACCCTCTGGTCGACGGCTGCCGAGAGTTTGACCGCTCCACTGGTCGAGCGTAATTTACCGCTTCCCGGGCCCGCGGGGCCGGCGCGCGTGAATCCCGTCAGGACCGTGAAGGTAGCAGCGGTAAGCGTGTAAAGGTCGCCGCGGTCAGCCCGGGTCTTCGCACCCTCCCGAATCCGCTCGATCGGCTTTCATCGATCTGGCCCGACACGTAGCTTGGCCCGCATGTATCGAACCGCGCTCGCACGCAGCCATCGACCCCGCCAATTCTCCGAGCTTGTCGGACAGGACCACGTCGCTTCGACTCTCCGCGCTGCGGTGGAGAACGGGAGAACCGCGCACGCGTACCTGTTCAGCGGACCCCGAGGAATCGGGAAAACGACGGCTGCTCGCGTGCTGGCCATGGCCCTCAACTGTCCGGAGCGCTCCGGCGGAGAGCCGTGCGGTGTGTGTGAGTCGTGTGAGTCGATCTGGTCCGGCCGAACCTCGCTCGACGTGGTCGAGATCGATGCCGCGAGCAATCGAGGGGTGGACGACGCCCGCGACCTGCGGGAACGGGCGATGTACGCGCCGTCGGACGAGAATCGCCATAAGATCTACATTGTAGACGAAGCCCACATGCTCACCAGGGATGCCTGGAATGCGCTGCTCAAGATCCTCGAAGAACCGCCTCCACGCGTGATCTTCGTGTTCGCGACGACTGAGCCGAACAAGATCAAGCAGTCGGCCTCGCCGGTCCTTTCACGAGTGCAGCGATTCGACTTTCACCGAGTCACGGTGCCCGACCTGCTCGGACGGTTACGCGAGGTGCTGCAACGCGAGGGAGTGAAGGCGGAAGACGCCGCGCTGCTGCAGATCGCCCGTCGAGCGGACGGCGGAGTTCGCGACGCGTTGTCGCTGCTCGACCAGGTACTCTCGTTTTCGGGCGATTCCGTGCGACTTGAAGATGTGCGGCGCATGCTCGGCCTGGTCGAGGAGGAGAAATTCCTGGACTTCTTCTCGTTCGCCATTGCCGGAGACCGGGCGGCAGTGTTCCCGTTCGTCCAGGCGTTGCTCGACGATGGATACGACCTGGCTGAATTCGCGCGGGGGCTTGGCGAGACTCTGCGAATGCTGCTGGCGATCCGTCTCGATCCCGGTGCAGAGCTGCCGGAGTTGCCGGAGGAGACGCGCCAGGCGTTCGCCGACGCGGCAGAGCAATTTCGAGTCGAGGAGTTGCTCCGAATGCTCACGGCCACAGCGGACTTCGAGGCCTCCGGGAGGTTCCGCCGGAGTTCCCAGCCTCGGATTCAGCTCGAGGTGCTTCTCCTGCGACTGGCCAGCCTGGAGGCATCGATCGGTATCGACGAAATGCTGGGGCTGTTGGAAGATCCAACTGGCGGCATTCCGAAGAGAGTGGAATCGATCCGGCAGCCGAAGCGCCCGCGTCGTCCGGCCGGGAAGAGCAAACCGGACCGTCCGACACCAAAGCCGAGCGCAGACCCTCCGACGCCGAAGGTGGACGAAGACCCTCCGACGCCGAAGGCGGGAGCGGATCCTTCGACGCCGAAGGCGGGATCTGAGGAACCGGATGCCGATCCGCCTTCGCCGGTCGATGCGCCGGCGCTGCGGGCTATGTGGATGGAAGTGATAGAGGCGGCCAAGGGGAAAGGGCTCGGAGGAGAGGCGATCGGACTGCGAGGCGCCACCGTCCGCGAGCTGGAAGGTGCGGTACTGAAGCTGGGGGTGCCGCCGGGCCTGGCCCAGGACCTGGCGGCGTTTCTGGACGATCGAGTGCGCTCGGCCGGATTCCGGGCGGAACTCGGGGGGCGAATCGGAGTGGCACCGGACAAGCTCGAGTTCGTGATCGACGATGCCGGTCCGCGTCGACGAGTCACCGCCGAAGTCGCGCGTGACCAGAAGCTCGAGCAAATGATGGATACGGACCCACGGTTGCGGGAAGCGGTACAAACACTCGACCTCAAGATCAAGGAGTGACCGCGGCGTGGATAAAGAGAATCAGCTTCAGCAGCTTTTTCAGCTCGGCCAGCAGATGCAGTCCCGGCTCGCCGAGATCCAGCAGAAACTGGAGCAGGAGACCATGACGGTCTCCAGTGGTGGAGGCCTCGTAGAGGTGACGGTGGATGGAAAGGGGACGATTCGCTCCATCCGCATCGATCCCTCAGCAGTGGATCCGAACGACGTCGAAATGCTCGAAGACCTCGTGGTCGCGGCCATGTCGGAAGCTCAGCGCAGGTCGCACGAGCGGATGGAGACCGAGATGCGACAGGCTACAGGCGGGATGCAGATGCCCGACCTGGGCTCGCTCCTGGGCTGAGGGATCGAGCAAGCGCGTGTCGGCGATCGAGTCGCTTGTACGTGAGTTTTCCCGTCTGCCCGGAATTGGCCGCAAAACGGCGCAACGCCTGACCTATTTTCTTCTGAAAGGATCTCCGGAAGACGGTCGGCGCCTCGCGGATGCGATCTCGCGCGTGATCGCCGAGGTGGTTCCTTGCATGGAGTGCGGCAACCTGAGTACGGAGGATCCGTGTGAGTTATGCCGGAATCCGCGCCGGGAAGCGGGCTCGATATGCGTGGTCGAGGAAGCCTCGGACGTCCCTGCGATCGAAGGGTCGGGGCAGTTCAGGGGCCGCTATCACGTGTTGGGCGGGCACCTGTCGCCGCTGGATGGAGTCGGACCGGATGACTTGAACATTGCGTCCCTGATGCGACGTCTCCAGGACGGTATCGGGGAACTCATCATTGCCACGAACCCGAGCGTCGAAGGTGAAGCGACCGCCGCGTACCTGTTCCGCCTCGTCGGGGAGCTCGACGGATTGCGGGTCACCCGGCTGGCACGAGGTCTGCCGGTAGGAGGTGATCTGGAGTACGCGGATGGTGTGACGATCGCCGAGGCGTTCTCGGGACGCCGGGAGATGTGAATGACTGACAAGATCATTATTGTGAGAGAAGAGTCTGACGACATCGCCTGGAAGGCCGTGAGGATCGGCGCCGCGGTGCTGGCGGGAGTCGCCCTGGTCGGAGGTCTCGGGGTGTTGCTCGCTCACGATCAGATGGCTCGGCACCAGCGGGACCTGTTCAGCTCGCAACCGCTCCGGCGGCTGGCAGCGCTCGGCTTCCTGCGGAACCATCCCGGCGTTGACAACGTGCTTCTGCTGCGGGACTACCTCGCGTGGGAGGACAAGCCGCTCCTGCGCAAGCGGGCCTCGGCCGTGCTGGCCGGAATGGAGCAGGAACTCGCCGTCGCCGAGGGTGCCTGAAGCCGATGGCCGACCGGCGGGAGTCGATGCCGGAAATCGACTGCAAGGTCGTGTATGTGGGTCCTGCGGGAAGCGGCAAGTCCACGACGATCCGGGCTCTTCATGACCAGCTCGCCCCGGACACTCACGGGCCGATCCTTGCGCCGACCGAGCCGGACGGAAGCACCCTGTTCTTCGATCTCCTCACGATCGAGCTGGGGACGTTGGAGGGACGCAGCATCCGGCTTCAACTTCTCTCGGCTCCAGGCGACCCGGGTCGGTCCGAAGTCCGCCAGACGGTGCTCCGTGGAGCGGATGGCGTGATCTTCGTCGCCGACTCCTCTCCCGAGCGCATGGAGGCGAACCGGGAAGCTCTTGCGGCGCTGCGGGCTGACCTCGAACTCCTCGGTCAGGCGGCGTCCATGCCGGTCGTATTCCAGCACAACAAGCGGGACCTTCCCGATGCGGTGTCGGAGGACGAGCTCAATCGAGCCGTGAATCCACAGGGGGCACCTGCGTACGCGACGGTGGCCACCCGCCGGCAGGGAATCGTCGAAGCTGTGACGGCGGTTTCCGAGCAGGTCGTCCGGGCGCTGGCGTGACGAGGTGACCGTGTCTCAAAAGGTGAATCTTCCGAACGCGATTACGACATTGCGGGTGATCCTCGCGCCGCTCGTGGCCGCGCTTCTGCTGCAGCCGCGTGCGTCCGCCCGTCTCGTGGCATTCATCGTGTTCCTCGTGGCGGCCCTGTCGGATCTGGTGGACGGTGCGCTCGCGCGTCGGCGGGGGGAGATCACGGACTTCGGCAAGCTCGTCGATCCGGTCGCCGACAAGCTCCTGCTCGTTGCCACACTCGTTCCGTTCTGGATTCTGACCAACAACCAGCCGGAGCTTGGCGGGTTGCCGATATTCGGGGGCATCCCGCTGTGGACGCTCGTCGTGTTCTTCGGAAGAGAGATTTTCATCACGTTTCTGCGCACTCGTGCGGCCCGGAGGGGAACGGTCGTTCCCGCGATGCCGATCGGCAAGTACAAGGCTTTCGCGCAGAGTGTGTTCAGCGGTTCGATGATCGTCTGGCTTACATTCCGAACGGCGGCAATCGAGCGAGGCTGGAGCGGCGGGTTCGCGAGATTCTGGGAGGGCCTGAACGGTTGGTTCACGACAATCTCGCTGATCGTGGCCCTGGCACTCACTGTTGCATCACTCATCGTCTACATCGGTGCGTTCCGGAATATCCCGCGGGAGTCTTCCGCTTGACCGATCACAAGCCGCGCACCAACGAGCATGTCCTCGAAATCCTCACCACACTCGCCCGACAGGGCCGGACCCTGGCCGTGGCCGAGAGTTGTACAGGAGGTGGCCTCGGGGTCGCCCTGACCACGGTCCCCGGCTCGTCGAAGGTGTTCGTGGGGGGGGTGATCGCTTACGCGAATTCAGTGAAGATCGGGCTCCTGGGGGTTTCTCCCTCCGTGGTCGAGACCCGGGGAGCAGTTTCCTCCGATGCGGCGGCAGCGATGGCCATCGGCGTGAAACGCGCTACGAAAGCCGATTGGGGGGTCGCGATCACCGGAGTCGCGGGTCCGGACGGCGGCGACCCGGACAAACCCGTCGGGACCGTGTGGATCGGAACTTCCGGACCGGGGCAGGATTCCGCGCGATGCGAGCGTTACCTGTTCCCCGGCGATCGGGCGGAAATCAGATCGGCCTCTGTTCACGCAGCTCTCGACTTGCTCGCACGAGCTGTCGGTGAACCCGATGACTGAACCCGCCGTCGGCTATCTCGAGGGAACGGGTGGCGTCCGGGTGTTCTATCGGGCGTGGGAGGTTGCGGACCCGGCCGGATGCGTTCTGTTCGTTCATGGCCTGGGAGAGCACGGTGGCCGTTACGACAGGCTCGCGGAAGTCGTGGGAACACTCGACCTCGACCTGTACGCGATCGATCTGAGGGGACACGGGCGGTCGCAGGGAAGACGCGGTCATGTATCCGACTTCGCCTGCTTTCTGCGCGATCTGGACCGATTGAGACGCAGGGCCGGGAGGGAGACCGCCGGCCGGGCCACGTTCCTGGTCGGGCACTCGTTAGGGGGACTCGTCGTCGGACGGTACGCGGAAGCGTTCGCTCCGGATGGACTGCGCGGGGTGGTGTTCGTGAGCCCGTTCGTCGAGACGGAGATGTCGATTCCCGGCTGGAAGCGGTCACTCGGCGCGGCTGCGGATCGAATGGTTCCGGCACTGACGATGGATAACGGCCTGACTGTCGAGGATTTGTTCCGCCGGGAGTCGGATCAGCGGGTGTACGAGGAAGATCCGCTTGTTCACCACCGCATCAGCGCCCGCCTGTGGGGCGAGATCCAGCGCGCCTCGCCCCGGCTGCTTTCCGACGCACACCGGCTGCGAGTCCAGGTGTTGTTGCAGCTGGCTGGAAGCGATACGGTCGTAAGTAATCCCGCCGCGCGGGACTTCGGGGCTCGCCTCGCGTCCCGTCCGGAAGTGATCGAGTACGAGGGCGCGTTCCATGCGCTGTATTTCGACCCCCGGGCAGAGGAGGCACTGGCGGACCTGCGGGGGTGGCTCGAGCAGCGAATGACCGACGGAACGATGGACTGATGACCGAACATTGGAGGACAGGGTGATTCGCAGGAAACCCGAGGATCCGTCGGACCCGGGCTCCGGACAGGTACAGGAGCCCACGGTTACGGACGTCGACGGACAGTATGAAGGGGACAGTACCGACGGTATCGATGCGGCGGGCGGAGCTCTCGAGGCCCTGCCTGAAGCGGAGGTGCTGCTGGCCGAGCTCGAGGAAGCCCGGATCGAAATCGCTGAGCTGAATGACCGCCACCTGCGTCTCGCGGCTGAGTTCGACAATTTTCGCCGCCGCACGAGGCAGGAGCAGTTGAAACTTCGGGCGCTGGCCCAGGCAGACATAGCTCGATCGGTGCTTCCGACGCTCGATGATCTCGCACGCTGGCGGGACATTCCAAACGATTCCACGAGTGTCGAGGCGTTGGACCAGGGCCTCGATCTCATTCTCCGCAACCTCGCCAAGGCGCTCGAAGGACACGGTGTGCAGCAGGTCGAGGCGGAGAACGCGGTGTTCGATCCCGAGCTGCACCAGGCCTTGATGACGACCGAAGCGCTGCACGCCGAGGAAGACGAGACGATCTCCCGCGTGTTTGTGGAGGGGTACACGCTCGGAGACCTGCTCGTCCGCCCGGCACAGGTCGAAGTCCGACGCTGGCAGGAGGCGCCCGATACAGACCCGAGCGACGAGGACGGTGACGAGAGCGCCGGGCCCGAAGATCTCATGTCCTGATGGCCACGCGACCGAAGGACTACTACGCCATGCTCGGTGTGACGTCCAACGCCGGCCAGGCGGAGATCAAGAAATCGTACCGGAAGCTGGCGAAGCGGTACCACCCGGACGCGAATCCGGATAATCCAGCCGCCACGGAGAAATTCAAGGAAATCGCGGAGGCGTACGACGTTCTGTCGGACTCCGATAAGCGGCGGAAATATGACCAGGTACGGCGATTCGGTGGCCTGGGAGGATTCGGGGGCACCGGCGGCTATCGTCCCGGGACAGGCCGGCCGGGAGGACAGCCGGGAGGAGCTGACGGGAGGTCCTACCGGTTCGATGACGTGGGCGGGTTGGGGGATATCTTCAGCTCGATCTTCGACTTCGGAAAGCGGGGAGCCGACCGACCGGCAGGTCCGACCCGGGGCCATGACGTCGAGTACCTGGTCGAGATTTCGTTCCGGACTTCGGTCCGCGGCGGGAAAGTCCGACTGTCGATCCCGATCAACGAAGAGTGCGCCACCTGCGACGGGTCCGGCGCCGCGCCAGGGTCAAAGCTCGACAGCTGTTCGGAGTGCGGCGGGCGAGGGACGATCACTTTCGGACAGGGATCGTTCTCGGTGCCACGACCGTGTCCCGCCTGTCTTGGCCGGGGCAAGATTCCCAGGGAGTTCTGTCCCGCCTGCAGTGGCCGGGGCGAGGTGATCCAGAAGCGGAAAATCAGCGTGACCGTTCCCTCCGGAGTGGACGACGGATCACGTCTGCGGATCGCTGGACAGGGAGAGCGAGGACCGCAGGGAGGCCCGCCCGGAGACCTGCTCGTCAAGTTCAAGGTGAAGGATGACCCGTTCTTCGAGCGCGATGGCCTGGATCTGCGCTGCGAGGTACCGATCAACCTGGCTCAGGCGATGATGGGATCGAAGGTCAAGGTCAGGACCGCGGACAATCGAAAGGTCGTGCTCAAGATCCCCGCCGGCACGCAGTCGGGTACGACGTTCCGGATCAAGGGACAGGGTGTCGAAAAGGGGGAAACCCGCGGAGATCAGCTCGTGAGGGTCGTCGTCCGGTTGCCCGACCGGCTGACCGACGAGGGCAGGGAAGCGCTCGAGCGGCTCGTAGAAGTAGAAGAAATGCGACACTAGCCGGCGCTGGAAATCACGCCCCCACCGAGGACGGTATCATCATCATCTTCCAGGTACAGCACGGCGCTCTGGCCTGGCGTGATCGCATCCTGCTCCGTCAGCAGCTCGAGGGCGAATCCGTCCGGATCGGCCCGTCTGACCGTCGCGGGGACGATCGGTGCCTGGTGCCGGATGCGGACGCCGATGGCCGTTCCCGGCTGGGGAATCGACGCGAGCCAGTTCGCGCCGTCGGCTTCGAGCGAGGACCTGCGCAGGGCGTCACGCGGACCGATCACGACTTCCCGCGTGGCCGGACGAATCTCGAGGACGAACATCGGGCCCGGATAGCCGCCCGGCAGTCCCTTTCTCTGTCCCACCGTGAATCCCGCGAATCCGTCGTGCCGTCCGACCCCGGTGCCGTCCTCCAGGACGAACGCACCGGGCTGTAGGGCAGGATGGGTCATCGGAAGCTGCCTCTTCAGCACGCCCACGTAGTCGCCATCCGGAACGAAACAGATCTCGAAGCTCTCCGGCTTCTCCGCCGTCACGAGCCCGAGCTCCCGTGCTGCGTCCCGGACGTCGGGCTTTCGCATCGCGCCCACGGGAAGGAGCAGCCGGGCCAGGACGGACCGGTCGATTCCCCACAGGAAATATGTCTGGTCCTTCCGGTCGTCTTCGCCTCGGGCGAGACGCGCGGAGCCATCGGGCGCTCGGACGATGCGCGCATAGTGGCCGGTTGCCAGGAACTCACAGCCGAGGGCGTCCGCCCGGCGGACGAGATCGCGGAATTTCGTGAAGCTGTTGCACCGGACGCACGGAATCGGTGTTCGTCCGGCAGCGTATTCGGACACGAAATCATCGATCACATCGCGCGTGAACGCTTCCTCGAGATCGAATACCTGGTGGGGAATTCCGAGTCGTGCCGCGACGGCCCGGGCGTCGGCGATCCCCTCCAGGCCACAGCAGACCCGTGCACCCTCGGGGACGTCGCCGTAGCAGAAGGTCTTCACGGTGGCCCCGACGACGCGCCAGCCCGCGTGCACCAGCATCGCCGCGGATACGCTGGAATCCACCCCGCCCGACATGGCGCAGAGAACGGAGCGGCCGTCGCCGGGAGGGAGCGGCCCTGAGGATGCCAGCTCAGTCATCGGACACGGCCCGCGCTCCCGACACCGCAGCCACCGCGGCTTTGCCGGCCCGCTGCACCTCGTCCGTCGAGGTAAACGGGCCGAAGCTGAACCGCAGCACGGCATAGGTGCCGGCAGGGGCGACGCCCATGGCGGCCAGCACATGCGATGCGGCCTGGCTTCCGCTGCTGCACGCGGAGCCGCTGGAGACTGCGAACCCCGACAGATCCAGCGTCATCAGCAGCGTTGCGACGTCGGCACCGGGGATACCAACGCTCAGCAGCTGCGGGAGCCGCTCCGGGGCCCGTTCGGCATGAACGACGAGGCCGTCTATGCCGGCGCGAAGCTCGGCTTCGAGGTTTCCTCTCATCGCCTCCCAGCGTACGCGGGCGTCGGGAAGCTCGGAGACGGCAGCCCGCGCCGCCGCCGCGAATGCCGCCGCGCCAAGCGGATTCTGCGTGCCGGGCCACAGACCGCCCTCCTGGGAACCTCCGTACGCGAGCGGCTCGAGCGCCACGTCCCCACGAACGATCAACGATCCGATTCCCACCGGACCGCCGATCTTGTGTGCTGTCAGGCTGAGCAGGTCAGCCGGGACGTCTTCGAGTGAGACGGGGAGCTTTCCGAGCGCCTGGACGGCGTCGGTGTGAAACAGGGCCCTGTGCTCGTGGGCGATCCGGCAGAGCTCACGGACGGGCTGCACGGCGCCGACTTCGTTATTCGCCCACATCACCGAAACGAGTGCGGGCCTGCCCTCGGCATCGGATAGCAGATCCTCCAGCTCCGACGGGTCCACGGTACCCGAGCGATCGACGCCAAGGAGTCGAAGTTCCGCTCCTTCGATCTCGGCCCGTCGAGCCGCAGCGAGGACTGCTTTGTGCTCGATCTCGGATACTACGACCAGCGGTCGGGCCGAGATGTGAGTCCGGGTGAATCCGAGAATCGCGAGGTTGTCCGCCTGGGTGCCGCCGGCCGTCCAGACGATCTCTGAGCGTTTCGCGTGCACGAGCTCTGCCAGTTTCTCCCTGGCGGGCTCGAGCCTCTCGTGTGCCGACTGCCCGAATCTATGCGCCGAGGCAGGGTTGTAGTCCGCCGAGCCAATACACGCCTCCCAGGCCGCCCGCGCTTCGGGACGGAGCGGGGAAGTCGCCGCATGGTCGAGATAGATCGCTGCTCGATTCACGTTCAGGCGTGTCGTAGTGGTGGCTCAGAGCGAGAAAACGCCGAGCGTTGCCAGGTCGTCCACGTCGATCGTCTCCGCCGTCCAGAACGGCTCTCCGTACGGACGACGAACGAGTGACCCGTAGTGCCGCGCCTGCGACTCCACCAGCTCGAACAGTGGCTGACCGGTAGGAAACAACTCGCCCGCCTTCGTGGCGCCATCGAACTGCGAAGCGTAGCAACGGATGGCCTCGAGCTTCTGCCCGAATTCCCTTTCCGTCAGTCCGACCACGAAGGTCGGCTTGACCGGATCCTCCCGGTATGCCAGCGCATGGATCACCTTCGTCGGCCGGTGGGGAGCCATGGCGAGCAACTCCGCGTCGCCGTAGTTGGCCAGCCCGGAGAGGAAGCAGGCGTCTCTGCCGAGCTCCGCCGTGATCCGGTGGTCCGGGTGACGCCCGGTGAGGAACGGGAGGATCACGACCCGCGGGCGGAGTCGGCGCAGGGCGGCGACGACAGTGAATCGCATCGCGTCTGTGTTGAACAGCCCCGCATCCGGCAGCCCGGCATTCTCTCGCACCGCGACACCGAGGAGCTGTGCCGCCCTCGCTGCTTCATCCGCTCGCTGCTCCGGCGTGCCTTTTGTGCCCGTCTCGCCCCGCGTGAGATCGAGGATTCCGACCTGCCGCCCGAGCGCCGCGGACTTCGCCAGGGCTCCGCCGCACAGCAACTCGGCGTCGTCGGGATGTGGAGCGATGGCGAGGATATCGAGCGGAGGTGTGGTCATCATTCGTACCGGAGGGCTTCGACCGGATCCAGCGCCGCGCCGCGGGCCGCCGGATACAGGCCGAACCCTACGCCGGTGAGAATCGATGCGGCAAGCGCGAGCGCGATCGCCCACGGCGGGACGGAGGCGGGAATCGGCGTGAATTTCGTCACCAGCCATACGACGCCTCCGCCCAGCGCCATGCCGATGATGCCGCCGACAGCGGTGAGGGTGGCGGCCTCGACGAGGAACTGCAGGAGGAGATCCCGTCGCCTCGCGCCCACGGCCTTCCGCAGACCGATCTCCCGCGTCCGCTCGGTGACCGAAATCATCATGATTCCGATCACCCCGACTCCTCCCACCATCAGGCCGACTCCCGACAGCGCTACCATGACCGCGAACAACACACCCGTGAGCTGATCCCACATTTCGATGAACTCGTCCTGCGTGATCAGGTGGAAATCGTCTTCCTGGCCCGGCTTGAGTCCCCGGATCTGGCGCATGGACCCGCGTACGACGTCGAGCGCCTGGTCCAGGGGCACGTCTTCCTCCGGACGGACCGTGAACGCGATCATCCGCTGCCACACATCGAGGTACTTCAGCGAGGCGGAGAACGGGATGTACGTCCAGTGACTTGCCAGGCTGGAAAACACGTTCGGCGGACGCCGATACAGTCCGATCACCTTGAATCTGGCGTTGCGGTTACCGGGCCTGCCGATCGTGATGTACTTGCCGAGCGGATCTGCACCGGCGAACAGGTCCAGCGCGACCTGGGAGTCGATCACCGCCACCGGCGCCCGCCGCTGGTCCTCGACCGCCGTGAACCAGCGACCGTCGATCAAGTCTCCACCGTCGATCTCGAGATAGCTCGCATCCACTGCGTACAGGCTGATCCGGACGTCATCCTCTCCCGACGAGGCGTGAAACCCGGTCTGGCCGAGGTCGGCCAGGGCGCTCACGCTCTCGATTCCGGGAAGGCGACTCAGTTTCGCGGTCCATGCCGGGTCGAGCGGCTGGTTCTTGAAGAACTCGTTCTCCTCCTCTTCGAGCCCCGTGCTCATTCCGCCCCCGCCGAGCGCGGCGTGGAACACGTAGAACGTGGTCACGCCGCGCGACGACAGCGCCTCGCTGAAGCTGTCGTTGAGACCCTGCACTACAGCGGCCATCGCCATCACGACGAGGACCCCGATCGCCACACCGAGAATGGTCAGTCCGCTGCGGATCTTGTTCGCCCGCAACGAGTCGAAAGCCACGCGAAGCCCCTCGCGGAGCGTCGCCAGCAGCCCCATCCCCTTCTGTCGGCTACTCACTGCGTAGCGCCACGATCGGGTCCTGCTTTGCCGCGCGATACGCCGGGTAAAGACCCGAACCGATCCCCACGACCAGCCCCAGCGTAAGTCCCGTGGCGATGGCCCAGGGAGGGACGGACGCCGGCATCACGGTGAACCGCTCGACGACCATCGCGATCCCGATTCCGAGCAGGATCCCGATCGCCGCTCCGATGATCGACAGCGTCGAGGACTCGGCGAGGAACTGGATCAGGATGTCCCGCCGCCTGGCGCCTACCGCCTTGCGAATTCCGATCTCGCGTATGCGCCCGGCGACGGAGAGGAGCATGATGTTCATGATCACGATCCCGCCGACTACGAGCGAGATCGAGACCAGGCCCGGAACCGCCGCGAACAGGATGCGGCTGATCTTCTCCCACGTCTCCAGCAGCTCGCTCGACGTCTGGATCCAGAAGTTGTTCTCCTCGCCGGGACGGAGCTCGCGGTCCGTGCGCATCGCTCCTTCGACCGTGATCTGGGCCGCCGTCATCTCTTCCAGGCTGTGCATCTTCACACTGATCTCACCGACGTACGATGGATTCCGCGCGAAGGTCTGACGGTAGACCGAGAACGGAACGAGAACCGAAGCGTCCCGGATGACGCCAAGGAGCCCGCCCTGCCTTTCCCACACCCCGACGACGTCGAATCGGTGGGCTCCGAGCCGGATCTGCTTGCCGACCGGTGAGACGTCGGTGAACAACTTCTCCGCGATATCCGCTCCGATTACGGCCACCTTGAGACTGCGGCGCTCGTCCAGCGGCGTGAGGCCCCGGCCGTCCTCGATCTTCCATCCCTGCAGTGTCTCGTACCCGTCCGAGCCACCGATCAGCCGGATGTTGCGACGACGACGATCCTTGTAGGTGACTTCGTCGAAGCCCCGGTCATCGTTGTAGGCGAAGCGCCAGGCATCCGGTACCGCCGCGCGTACCACCTCGACATCGCGCAAGGTGAGGTGCGGATTGCGGGCCTGCCGGCGGCGGCGTTCCTCGGTCTCGGATCCGGTGGAGATCCGGCTGCGACGGACGACCGTAAACGTGTTTACGCCGAACAGAGACCCCGCGAAGTCGTCCTGGACATACCGGTTCATGCCTTCCACCACGGTGATCACCGCGATCAGGAAGGTGATTCCGATGGTCACTCCGACCAGGGTGAAGGCGGACTTCAGCTTGTGAGCCCACACCTGCTGCAGGGCGATCCAGACTCCCTCGAAGACGTACACGCGTCCGGTTCTCCCGAGTCTCTCTGCTCAGACGCCGGCGAGCAGGCCGTCGGCCCGGGCATTGTGAGACTCGATCAGGCCGTCACGCAGCGTCACGACCCGGTGCGCATGCTTGACGATGTGAGGCTCGTGCGTGACTACGATGATCGTCTGCCCCGTCGCGTGGAGTTCATCGAACACGCTCATGATCTCCGCCGAGGTCTTCGAGTCGAGGTTTCCGGTCGGCTCGTCGGCCAGCAGGATCGAGGGGTCGTTCACGAGCGCCCGGGCGATCGCGACACGCTGCCTCTGACCGCCGGACAGCTCATTCGGCTTGTGGTGAGCGCGATCGACGAGGTCTACAAGCCCGAGGGCGTTTCGCGCCCTCTGCTGCCGCTCCCTGGACGATACCCCGGCGTAGATCAGGGGCAACTCTACGTTGTGCAGCGCGCTTGCCCGTGGCAGCAGGTTGAATGTCTGAAACACGAAGCCGATCTCGCGATTCCGAATCCTGGCGAGCTCGTCGTCATCCAGGCCCTGGACCGGCTTGCCGTTGAGGATGTACTCGCCCTCCGTCGGCGTATCGAGGCAGCCGATGAGGTTCATCAGGGTCGACTTGCCGGAGCCCGACGGCCCCATGATCGCTATGTATTCATTGCGCCGGATTTTCATGTCCACACCGGCCAGCGCGTGGATCGTCTCCGAGCCCATCTGATACAGCTTCTTCAGATCGTGGGTCTGTATGATGATCTCGTTATCGTTCGTCTGCATCCGCTGTTCCTCGCTCATTCTCCCGTGGCCTTCGTGCTGTCGGAGCTCGTGGGGTTGACGAGGTCGCCGTCGCTGAGCTCCCGAATCACCTGGTAGGTTCCCGACACGACGGTATCACCCTCGTCGAGACCTTCCAGGACCTCGAAGTAGTTGTCTCCGGCCACACCGATCTCTACCGGCCGGAAGCGCGCCAGCTCTCCGTCGACGACGAACACTCCCTCGACCGGTTCATCGCCATCCGTGGTCTCGGCTATCGCTTCTTCACCTTCGAGTTCATTCGGGAGCCGCTCGAACTCGCCCGGATCCATCAGCGTGAGGGCGATGATCGGAATCGCCAGCGCGTCGGGACGAACATCGGTGATGATGTCCGCCGACGCCGACAGATCCGGCCGGAGCTCGACACCGCTGTCTTCGAGTGTCACCCGGACCTCGAAGTCGATCGCCTGGTCGGAGCTGGATACCTGCTGATTCCTGGGCCGGATGGAACTGTTGCCGATCTTCGTCACCCTGCCGACGAATTCCCGGTTCGGGTATGCATCCAGCGAAACGGAAACCGAATCCCCGATGGCGATCTCGGGAACATCGGTCTCGTCGACCTCGATCACGGCTTCCATCACCGACAGATCCGCGACCGTGATCAGCAGGCTTCCGGGGTTGTTCATCGTGCCCACGATCGCCGTTTCGCCCTTTTCGACGTTGAGTCTCGTCACGCGCCCGCTCATCGGGGCCCGGATCACGGTCTTGGCCAGGTTGTCCTGCGTTTCCTTCAGGCTGGCCCGTGCCATTTCGACGGAGTGGGTGGCGGACTCCCACAGGGCCTTCTGCACCTCGGCGGTCGTGCGGGAAATCTCGAATTCCGTCTCCGTCACCATCTCCGGCAGCCGGGACTTCAGGTCCCGGATCCGCCCCCAGTCACGCTGTGCCTGCTGGTAGTTGCCGCGTGCCTGCGTCTCCCGCGCGGCCGATTCGGCCAGTCCGGCCTCCGCTCGCTGGACGGCGGCTTCGAACCGGGCGGGGTCGA